>Ga0233439_10000236_pt1 | contig 92100 bp, 86 predicted proteins | sample SI_123_September_6_FD_182713 | JGI IMG/M metagenome (GOLD analysis project Ga0233439, IMG submission 182713) | Seawater microbial communities from Saanich Inlet, British Columbia, Canada - SI_123_September2016_100_MG | ecosystem: Environmental > Aquatic > Marine > Inlet | place: Canada: British...
CATCAGCCGCATGCAGGCCGGGAAAACAAAATCCGCCTATCAGGGGAACGACTGGTAAAAATGAAAATATTTTCAGGAAAAATTAAAGCACTGGTTTTCCTGTTTCTCGTGCTCAATCCCGTTTCCCAAATTTTTGCGCAGAATATCAGCGTCACGGCAACGGTAGACAAAAACAGTTTGACTCTGGAAGATGTCCTGCAACTTTCCATCGTTATCAAGGGAACCCAGAACACGCCTCCGCCCGAACTGCCTTCTTTGCCAGACTTCAGGGTTGTTTCCGCAGGCACTTCCTCATCTACCCAGTACATCAATACCCAACGCAGTGTCTCCATCACTCATAATTACCAGTTGGCCCCCATGAACACGGGGACATTTGTCATCGGCCCGGCACGGGTACGGGCAAACGGAAAAACTTTTTCCACCCAGCCCATAACAATCGCGGTACAAAAACCTTCAGGCCAGAAAACAACCGGAAATAAAAACGCGTTTGTTGTTACCACCCTATCCAGCAAAAAGGCATATATTGGAGAGCAACTGGTTTATACCTTCCTTTTGTTCCATCGCATTGATGCCAAAAACCTGAATTTAAGCCTGCCCTTCGACAAGACCCGGTTTCATAAAGAAGAGCTTGGAGAGCCCAAATCATTTATTAAAGTCGTTAATGGAATTCAGTACCACGTGCAGGAGTTATCACTGGCACTTTTCCCACTGGAAAAAGGACTACATGAAATTCCCGCCAGTGCGATTGAACTGGATCTTCTCCACCCGATGCGAACCCGCTCCAGCCGGGATCCCTTCGGCCAGTTTTTTGGTCAACGCGCTCGGGCCGAGCACAAGATTCTGCGCTCAGAGCCTCTTTCCATTGAAGTTTTACCACTGCCTGATGGAGCACCCGAGGGGTTTGCAAACATAATCGGACACGTTACTATTTCCGCAGAACTGGGGAAAAAGAACCTTGAAGTCGGAGGCACCACCACCCTGACAGTGACCGTTGCGGGAAAAGGTAATGTTCGGGATATCACCTTTGATGAACCGGATTTAAAGGGCTATTTTAAAATCTATCCGGATAAGCCCGAGTTTCACCAAACCGTTCGTAACAACCAGATTGAAGGAAAAAAGGTTTTCAAATTTGCCCTGGTGCCTCTGGAAGCAGGGAATAGAACCCTGCCCAAATTTTCACTGCCCTTTTTTGATCCGGGAAAATCTCAGTATAGTGTCGCTCAAACCCAACCTCTTTCTTTAAACATAAAACCCTCTACGACAAAAGAAGAGCTCAATCTGGTGCAGTCCAGACAACAGAACGCCCCGGCATCCAAACCTGAAATTGAAATTCTTGGCAGAGATATTTTCCCCATCTACACCGAACTGGACAAGTTCCAAAATGTTCGTTCTCATTCACCGGCATTCCTGGCAACTGGCTTTGGATCGCCCGTGTTTCTTTTCATCATTTCGGCTTTTTTGATAAAACGACAAAAACGCATGAAATATGATGTAGCTTTTTATCGCCACCGAAATGCCTATAAAAACGCAAACCAGCGTCTGAAAAAAATGTCTGGGCCTTCCGACTCTTCCGACCCCAAGGAGTTTGGCCGGGAGTTATCAGAAATTCTGCGGGAATATGTTGGCAACAAGCTGAACCGGCAGGGAAAGGCCATCACCGCAGAGGAAGTGGAGACCCGGTTAAAAGAAGCGAACTATGAATCCGCCGAAGCAACCCGAGAACTTCTCGAAAAATGCGAGACCCTTCAGTTTGCTCCGACAACCCGTGGCAACACAAAGGAACTACTCAGCCGAGCTGAAGACCTGATCAAGTTGTTGGAGAAGCAATCATGAAAAATGCTTTTTCAGTATTTTTATTTTTTGCGCTGACACTCTTTACCAGCCTCCCCACAGAGGGCTCTGAATATCTACAGGAAATCGTTCGTGCCAATGACTTGTATGCTGAAAAACATTATGCCCAGTCCGCCGAAGCATATGAGTCTTTAATCCATAAGGGCATACGTAACGGATATTTGCATTACAACCTGGCCAATGCTTATATTCGTATGGGAAAAATCGGGCCTGCCATTTTAAATTATGTCCATGCCCGAAAATGGATTCCGCGTGATGAAAACCTGGAAGCCAATTTAAAATTTGCCATCCAACAAAGCCAGGACAAAATAGAACTCCCGGCCCCTGGCACCCTAAGCACTCTTTTTTTCTGGAGCAACGACTTAAACTTAAACGAACTTATTTATCTTGCCATAGGCTTGAATTTCGTTTTCTGGATCAGTCTATCCCTGTGGCTGTATTTTCCTGGCCTGAAAATCGTCCGCAATGCCCTCCTTTGTTTGCTTTTGGTTTCATTTATTTCAATCGGAGTTAAACGTGAATCCGGTTTTAAACCGGCAGTGGTTCTGACTAAAAGAGTTGAAGTGAAATCCGGGCGGGCTGAAGATGCGGTTACTTTATTCCAACTGCACGAAGGTGCTCTGCTTACCGTCACCGATGAACATGAAAACTGGCTGGAAGTTCGTCTCAATGATGAACAAAAAGGCTGGGTTCCCAAAAATTCCATGGGCCACTAGGCGCCGGCGAGCCGCCGGTGGCTGTGATGACCTCTTCATTAGCCTTCATGCCCGGTACGGGTAAACGAGCAATAGCTTTCGTTGGCTAGCAACGACTTATCTCGGCTTGAGGAGCTTTTGCTCAACTGCCTCCACCTCACAGTTTTTGAGTTTAGGGAGTTAGTCGAGGATCATTTTCACTTCTCACCACAGATAGGCAACTTTTCTCTAATTAACTTCGGCCACAAGGTTTCCCACCCCTTTGTATGTGTTGCTCCAGAAACCATCTTTAATTGGATACAGTTCTCGGAACCAGCTTTGAAAATAAAACTCTCGGTCACATAACGGCCTATGACCTTGTCCCGTTCTCCAACATAATGAATCTGAGAAATCGCAGAGACTTTATCTGCAACATCTGCCGCATTGAGTGAGCCATTCAATGAATCAACTTTATGCTGTTTTGTCCAGACTCTGTGGTCAATGTTTCCTGCTACGGTTCGGATACTAGTGACATCAGAACGTCGAGCCGCAGCCAGAAGAGCAACCGCCCCACCCCCTGAATACCCTATGAGATTCACCTTTGAGGCTTTGGCCTTCTTTTTTCCCAAATCAATCACTGCAGAAACACTAGCTATAACCTCCGGAGCAAAGCGCCTGTTTGTCCAATAGGTGTAGTCGCATTGCGGGTTTTTCTCAAACGATACGTATTGGCAAGGACGTGCAATATACATAACGTTTTTACCTGGATCACGCACTGCCAGGGAAAGCCCGATAGGATTACGCGGGGACGGGTTCCTCGATGCTCTATTTTTGTTGAGCCATGCCTTCCCATCCCCTTCAATGTAGACACTCAATGGCGCTTCCAACTGATCAAATCTATAATAGACTTGGAGAACAAACTCCCCTCCTTTAAGCTCTGTGGACTTAAACCATTTGTCGGCAATATCGGATGCAATGGTCTGGGGAGTGTTGCTTGCACAACCCTGTGACAACAGGCATAGCAATACAAAACCCAACTGCATGAAACATTGTTTTAGATTAGCTTCCGGCATCCTCTTTCCTGTTCCAATAAAAAATGCCCCAGTTGGTCACTGAGGCATTAATTCTACTACAACCCGATTGGTCCTTAAAACTTCCATTCTCCGCGAAGCAGAGCCGAGTGGCTGGTATAATCGTCTTTCATCTCCATATCATACGTGGCTTTCAGATCGAAATTGTCCAGGCTGGCAAAAGTTAAACCGGCTCCGGCAAGCAAACTGTGGTTGGCCGGGTCAAACCCGCTGGTCTTGAAAGACCCGCCACCGCCAGTAAAGGTAGATGTTGTGGAAACCTTTTCATCCAAAGCCTCGTACATATATCCAATATGGATCTCAGGAGCCAAAGTTCCCGCGTCTATTTCGTAAGTACGGCTGAATTCGCTATTCAAGGTTAAATAAAGACTGTCGTAGTTCTGACTGCCAACATCCAGATTCGATGCATCGGCTCCGCTTTCCGTGTAGCTGTCTATATAAACGTGGTTGTACTGCAACGATATGCTGGGTGTTATCTCTACACCGTCATCAAATCTGAATTCGCGACCAAGGCCTGCCTTGATGGAACCTTGTGCACCGTCATAGTCGGCTCTGGCTCGTCGTTCAACGCTACCCACACTGATGCTTCGCAATCCCTCATAAGTGGTGTAGCTCAGTGAAACCATGCTTTCCAGAAAATAGGAACCGAACTCGTAGCTGCCATATCCTGTTGTCTGAAAACTGTTGATCAATGTTCGATTGGCAGAACGGTCTGAGTTTACATTGGTGAAAGCATAGCTGAAGGCCAGACCTCCCGTCAGGTTTTTAGAAACAGGTTTGTCCGCACCCAACGCGAAACCACCGGTGACGGCATCAAAACCATCAAAGCCATCACGACCCCTCTGATCGGCAAAGGTGCCGAAACCCTGCGTCCAGAAATTTCTTTCTCCCTCATACTCATCACCACTGGCAAGTCCCTGCCCGGCAGAGATCCCGATGCGAAGATTTGCCATACGTGTTTGAACCACTTTCCTGGAAGCAGTTCCAGCAGACACAGAGCCCACTATCGCGCCACCGTTAACCACGGGGGCCAGAGATTCCAGTGCATCGTTGAGTCCGTCCGATGATGAAACGGCGTTCAATGCATTTAAAAGAGTGCTGTCACTGGCAAAGGCTGTATCGGCCACGTCATTGACCCCACCCGCAGAACCGGAAAGACTCAATGACGCCAGGCCCGCAGTGATTGTTAAAGTCTGACCGGTGTTTGCCAGAGTGAAGTTGTCATGACGGATGCTTGCACCCGAAACAGACAGGTTGCTCTGCAAGGTGGCCAGGGTCGTGATACTGAGCGTGCCGCCACCGGCAGCCCCATCGATGATAGTTATCGCTTCACCCGCGATCACATTTCCTACTGTCGGGGATATTATCAGTGAATCATTAACCGTGATCGCCACCGCCGCTGAGGTAGCCAGGGAGCCACTGCTGCCTGCCGTATTATCGATAGTTACCTTGAGTGTTGAACCGGAGGTTCCAAGTGTCGATGCGGCGGCAACGGTGACATCATTAGTGGAAAGATCCACAATGGTTGAAGCTCCCGATGATAAGAGGGCACCATCGATCGCCGAGTTGCCGGAAAACTCCAATGTTCCGGCTGTTTGATCCAGGTCAGTGGCGGAAGCTGAAGTATCCACAACGTTGCCGTTGATGACAACGGTGCCTGCACCACTCAAGGCAAAGTCCAGGCCGGTCGACTCCAAAGCGGTCGCACCCGAGTTTAGAAAGCTGACTGTATTTCCTGACGAAGGATTAATGGTAGCGTCTGCTGTCGCGGCACCAATATCGAATATTCCGTTGATGGTTCCTTTGGTTGCGGAAGCAACATTAGCGCCGGTACCCAGGTCAATATTTCCGGTGATGGTACCGCCGTTCATATTAAAGGTATCAACAGCCGTCCCCATTGAGATATTTCCGGTGATGCTGCCGGTATTGGTAATAGTGATAGCGTTGTTATCACCGGTGATGGCATTGCCCGAAGAACCTGCAGAACCTGACGTACCACCACTGCCTGCTGAACCACCGGAACCGGCGGTGACAGTGCCGTTGTTGGTGAAAGTCGTGGCGGCAGTGATGTTCACCGCCACCCCTCCGGCACCCCCATTCCCACCCGTACCACTTGCACCCCCGGCCCCACCTGTGCCTCCTGCGCCACCTTCTATTACATTGGCATTGGTCAATGTCGTGGTATTATCGTATTCTAAACCAACACCTCCTGTACCTCCTGCGCCACCATTGGCAGATGCGTTTTGCGCCGCCCCCCCCGTACCCCCAGTGCCACCCGTGATCGTTCCACCGGTATTATCAATGCTAACTGTACCGAAGCTAAAACTTGCTCCTATACCGCCCGCCCCCCCCGGCACCACCAGTATCAGTACTTGCCGTAGCATTCCCCAAACCACCTGTGCCTCCCACGCCACCCGTGATGGTTCCACCCGTGTTGTTAAAAGTGCCATTATTTGTTCCAGAAACACCCGCTCCACCAATTCCTCCTTTTCCGGAAGCATTGCCTGTGCCACCGGTCATACCCGTGCCACCCGCACCACCAGTTATAGAACCACTCGTATTATTATTTAATGTAAGAGTACTAGCAAAGTTGACACCCGTAGATCCTTGCCCCGCTACTTGAGAAGACGCATCAGCGGTGCCATTGGCGGCCCCATCATTGCCGCCAGCACCGCCTATAATAGAACCGGTATTGGTAACAGTTCTATTAGCTGATCCAGTAATAACAATACCTAGACCGTTGCCACTTGAATTGCCCTGTCCACCAAGTTGGTCGGTCTGGTTTGCATCAAGTCCTGAGCCGCCCGCGCCACCAGTGATCGTCCCAGCATTGGTTATTGTAGTTGTGCCACTCGAGGAGCTTTCCTGAATTCCAGATGCACCAGAAGCAGCGCTGGCCTGGCTGGTATCGGCATTTGAGCTGGCGCCTTCTGCTCCATCGGCACCATTCGCCCCGCCAGCGCCCCCTGTAACCTTGCCGCCGGCCTCAACATTGATCGTTGTCGCCACAGAGGCTACAATACCCCTACCACCTTCGCCTCCATTACCGCCAGCTCCACCGTCCCCATCCGTGGCATTGGCCGCGCCCCCTGCACCTCCCGCGCCCCCAGCGCCACCTTTGACTTCTCCCCCCGATTTGACCGTGATCGTTCCTCCCGTTGTGGTCAAAGCTTGTATACCAATATTGCCGGTTCCACCGCTCCCACCCGCACCCCCTACGGAAGCGTTGTTGTTATTACTCACTCCCCCCGTTCCTCCGCTTCCACCTGCTCCGCCTGTTATCGTTCCCGATACCGTCATGGTTGTACTACCAATTAATTGCGCACCTGTACCCGCAGTGGCCCCGTTTCCCCCGGCACCGCCGTTACCGGTTGTAGAACCACCACCACCAGTACCTCCCGAGCCCCCGGCGCCACCGGTAATATTTGCTCCACTGGAAACTGTCACGGTATCACCGGAAGCCGTTAAAAGACCCGTGGCACCTGTACTCCCCGCACCGCCTGTACCTCCATTGGCAGTAGCACTTGTAGTCGTGCCACCGGTACCGCCATTGCCACCTGCGCCACCGGCAACTGCGCCGCCGTTTATATCAATTGTCACCCCGCCCGCCCCCGTTGTATCTATTCCAGTTCCACCTGATGCCCCTGCACCACCCGTTCCTCCAGCCGCATTGGTAGGCCCCTCACCTGTTCCCCCTGCGCCACCGGCACCCCCTGTCACGGTACCAGCGGTTATGGTTATGGTATTCCCCACATTAAAATCGATTCCCAAGGCACCTGCGGCACCGGCACCACCTGTCGTAGCGTTTGAAGTAACGCCTCCGGTATCGGAGTCATCGCCACCGGCACCCCCGGCACCCCCAGTAATAGTTCCGGCTGAAGTTATCGTTCCGTTGGTTGCCGCACCGCTAAAATCGACGGCGTCTCCGTTGTTGGCGGTACCGGTCGCAGGATTGGTAGCGGCCCCAGGTGTGGCAGGCGTGGAAGGAATGATCGAACCCGCAGCTGTTACGGTCAGGTCATCACCCAAAGTAGAGAAGTTTTGCGTTGCGGTCAATGCAGTAGAAACCGTCAGGTCAGCGGCAAAAACACTTGGGCTCAATAGGAAAAGAAAAAACAGTGCGACAATAGAGGAGAAGAAACTACGATAAATGCAGGCTGTTTTTTTTATACCAGGCATTGATTATATTTTCGCAAACACTATTGGCTGTTTTATTTATGCCGAGCACTGATTTTATCTTCGTAATCTGCGGGAGCATGAAAGAGAGGTGAAGCAGAAATGGAATATCAATTATCAGGGCAACAATCACATAAACCTATTATCGGATAATTGATAAAATTATAACACTAAATAAATGAATAAGTTAGTAAGTGTTCTAAACTAATGATTTGCCTTCGCGTATTTTAAACATTGAAGTGCCCAATTAAGATATTATCCTTTCTGGTTCAGATGATATGGGTGACAACTCTGGGAGGTCGATTGATGTTTTTCAGAAACACAGGATGGCTAAGTGGTGCTGTTGTTCTTGTTACAACAATACTGGCAACTGGAGTATTGGCTAAAACCCAGATAACCCAAAAATCCTCCTCCACAAAATCCACCGCTTCTGCAAATAAATGGGCTGATGTAAAAGGATTCCGCTCTGCCCGTTTCGGTATGAATGAAAAGAGCGTTTTGAAAACCATTGCCAAGGATTTCAAAATCCCCAGAAACAAGGTCAAGCGTAACGTCCACCCTGAAGAAAAAACGGTAAGCCTTGAGGTCGAAGTACCAGAGGTACTTTCAGAAGGCGGAAAAGCAGTGGTGGGTTATGTCTTCGGTTATAAATCTAAAAAACTGATACAGGTCAATGTGGTTTGGGGAACACCTGTAGACGCTAAACCCGATGCCCGCAACATCGTTAACAACGCCAACCGTCTTCGCAGTCACTTCATCAAGAAAAAGTATCAGAAAGATGGATATGCCACCAATGCCAAGATGGATGAATCAAGGATAATTGTTTTCCGCGGCAAAGACCAAAAGGGAAGAATGATTCTGATGATTTTGACCGATCCGAAAAAAAATAAGGAATTCTTTCGAGATATTACTCTGAGACTATCCTATATATTACAACCAGACTCCCCGGACATCCTCACTATCAAGGAAGGTGATTTTTGAATCCACCTTACCTTCGACTTGCAGTATATTAATAGTAAACGGAGCAAAAGCCATGAGCGTCAAATTACCCCAAAGCGCAGGAGGATGGGGTGCCATACGCTATTCGCTGAAGATGGCGAATCGGGCCGGAGGCTTGTGGCCCATGCTGAAGGCACTGGCTTCCAAAAACAACTGCAAAAGTTGCGCATTGGGAATGGGTGGACAAAAAGGCGGAATGCGCGATGAGGGTGGCAATTTCCCCGCAGTTTGCAACAAGTCCTTCATGGCTCAGGCCTCAGACATGCAAGGGGCTCTTGCCGAAGATTTTTTTAGCCAATTCGATATTCCCACCCTTTCCAAATGGTCTCCTCGTGACCTGGAACTGAGCGGACGTTTGACCCGGCCTGTTCTGTGTGAACCCAGTGACACCCACTACCGCCCTATTTCCTGGCTGGAGGCCATGAACCGGGTGGTCGAAAAACTCAAAGCAACTTCCGCAGACAAGTCCTTCTTTTATGCCAGTGGGCGTTCTTCCAATGAAGCGGGTTTCCTTCTGCAATTGTTTGCGAGACTTTATGGCACTAACAATATTAATAACTGCTCATACTACTGTCACCAGGCTTCCGGAGTTGGACTGAACCAGAGCCTGGGAACCGGTACCGCCACCGTTGACCTTGAAGATCTTGATCACACCGATCTGGTTTTTCTAATTGGAGCAAACCCCGCCTCCAATCACCCCCGTTTCATGCGCATTCTCATGGATGTTCGCCGGCGTGGTGGGCAGATAATCGTCATAAACCCTGCAAGGGAGCGTGGCCTGGAAAATTTCAGTGTCCCTTCTGATATGCGGAGTCTGTTATTCGGTTCAGAAATCGCCAGCCTTTACCTGCAACCCAATATAGGAGGAGACATCCCCCTGTTTAAAGGCATCGCAAAATCCCTCCTGTCGAATCAAGATTGTCTGGACCAGAACTTTATCGCTAACCACACTCTGAACTTTACCGAAGTCGAAGAGGATGTGAAATCCGAATCATGGGAAACCTTAGAGTCTGCTTCCGGCATATCCCGGGAGGAAATAGAAAAAACCGCACAAATTTATTCAAAGAGTAAACATACCGTGTTTGCCTGGGCTATGGGAATCACCCACCATACTTTTGGTGTGGATAATGTTCAAGCCATCGTCAACCTGGCACTCATGCGAGGAATGGTGGGGAAAAAATACGCCGGCCTCTTACCCTTGAGAGGGCATAGCAACGTACAGGGAATTGGCTCGGTAGGTTTCACCCCGCAATTGAAGCAGGCGGTGATGGACAATCTGGAGTCTAAATTCCCGGTAACCCTGCCTACACAACCGGGTCTCGACACCTTGGGGTGCATGGAAGCCGCCAATAAAGGGGAATTTGAGTTTGCCTGGAACCTTGGAGGTAATTTGTATGGCTCCAATCCGGATTCCCGGTTCGCCCAGACGGCCCTTGCCAAAGTTGGCTTTAGTCTTTTTCTCAATACCACATTGAACCAGGGGCATTTTCTCGGGCGGGGCCAAACCAGCCTCATACTTCCCGTGTCGGCCAGGGATGAAGAACCGGAACCCACCACGCAGGAAAGTATGTTCAGCTTTATAAGACTCAGTAACGGAGGCCTGCAACGCTATTCCGGACCCAGAAGCGAGGTGAAAATAATCGCGGAAATTGCCCAACGTGTTCTGGAAGACTCCCCGTTACCCTGGAAATCTTTAAGCGAAACAGGGAACATACGGGAAATCATCGGTACGATCATCCCAGGATTCGAGCAGTTGAAAAATATTGATCAGACAGGAAAAGAGTTCCATATTGATGGAAGAATTCTCCATACCCCCAAATTCCCCCTGCCTGACGGCAAAGCCAGTTTTAAAGTCTGCCCCATTCCTGCCGTTAGGAGGAACAAGGAAAATAGCTTTATTTTAATGACAGTTCGCTCGGAAGGTCAATTCAACACCGTAGTTTATGAACCGGACGACCGATATCGCGGTGTCTCTTGCCGCAATGTCATTTTAATAAACGAAGAAGATATTAAAAAAATAGGCGCTAAAGAGGGCGACCTGGCAACGATCAAAAATGATACAGGGATTATGACCGGACAAAAATTACAAGCTTACCCCATTAAACAGGGAAATATCATGATGTATTATCCGGAAAGTAACGTTTTGGTACCGCGCCAGTTTGATCCTAAATCGAAAACCCCCTCTTTCAAATCTATCGAAGTATTTTTGGAAAAACAGTTATGAAATCAAATCGCGCTCCCCATTGCCATTTAGTATCGCTTATTTTGTCGACCCTTTTTCTTTTGATGCCGACAATATCTCTGGCTGGAAAACCCTTCGTAAAAAAAATCCGGGTTGCAGGCAATACCCTCATCGACCCTTATTTTATGGATGGGTATCTTGATTTGGGGAATGGATTAAACATGACCCCGGAAATTATGGACCTGGTCGCAAGCGAATTAAGAGCCAACTATAATTATCACGGTTATACCTTTGTTGATGCCTACCCGACTCTTAAAGTTAAAAACGGCGTCATGACAATAAAGGTCGATGAAAAAGATGAATACCACTGGGGCAGACCCCGTGCCGAAAGAGCAGTGCTAAAACAGGCTTTTCTGCATGGCATAACACTCAAGGATTACAAGAAACAGGAAATCATTGAATCCCTGCTAAAGGGCTACCAGAAGCAAAGGACTATTGAAGAGGTCGTGGCTGAATTCCTTGTAAAAAAGCAAAGAAAACTCATGGAGGAAATCAATTCCCAAAGGATAACAGCTTTACGGGAACAGGTTTTTGACAAGGTCAGAGAGTTTCAAATGATAAAGCAAAACCTGGAAGAGCAGGAAACCAGAAGAGTTGCGGAAATGAGGAGTCGGGTGCAATCCGCCGGGATTAAAAAGATGGATGATTCGATGCCAGAAAGCCCACAATTGATTGCAGACGAATACAGCGACCTGGATATATTTTTAGATAACGCAATGTTTGAAGAAACTCTGAACCCCGGACTTTAGCCTTTAACTTAACGCAGAAAGAAAGCCCTGCATCTGGGCTTTTTGTTTGATATCCCCTTCCCTGTAAACCGCAATCACCTTCTCCACAACTCCTTTTAACTTCCTGTCCTGCATCATAAACATAAAGTCCTCATATAGGCAGGACTGTTCTGTAGACTTTTCCATATCAGGAGACAGCTTCCGGTATACCGGGCCTTTACCGGTTAACAGCCAATAAATATTCAAATCAGTATGGGTTGATAAATTTGCCAAAGTGGTCGCCGAGGGCAAAGACTTATCATTCTCCAAATCCGAAAGCGAACCTTGTGAAACCTTGATCAAGCGAGACAACTGCATTAGCTTTAATGGAACAGACTTCCGCCATGCCCGCAATCGTTTTCCGGTAGTTTTCTGATTCTCGACTTGTCCATTCATTACTAGCAACCCTCCCGTTAGAAAAATTCTGCCCACCCCCATATTTAGGGGATAAACCTACGACCAAAACTACGGAAAGCACAAAGTCTATCCGCAATTAGCTTAGGCATCATCATAGGGATATTTTGTTAAAGAAAAATCAAGAAGACGTCACAGTCGTGTCACTTTTTTAGAAAAGACGGATGTGATTCAGGGCAGGATTTGAAACGAAAAAATCAAGTACCTGTTAAAAATAGCTTACCGACAGTTACTCACTCCTCTCAAAGCGATAACCTACACCACGAACGGTTTTGATATATTTTCCAGCTTCTTTTAACTTGGAACGCAGTCTCTGGATATGAGTGTCAATGGTTCTTGAAAATACTCCATCGCTATATTCCCAAATTTCTTCCAGAAGAAAATCACGGGTTTTTATTTTCCCGGGGTTTTCAATCAGGTGAGCGAGAAGCTTAAACTCAGTCAGTGTCAACTCCACCACTTCTCCATCTACCTGAACTTCATGTTTGCCTAAGTCAATGGACAACGGACCAACCTGAATGTCCTCCTGAGCCCCAGGGTTATCCTGAAAGTGAAATATTCGTTTTAGCAACCCCTTGACCCGCAGGATCAGCTCTCTTGGGTTATAGGGTTTGGTTACATAATCGTCAGCACCAAACTCCAATCCCAGAATCCGGTCCACTTCATCATCCCTGGCAGTCAGCATGATAACGGCAAGATCCCGGGTCTTATCGTCAGACCGCAGAGCCCGGCAAACCTCCATTCCATTCATGCGAGGCATATTCACATCCAAAATGACCAGATCCGGCAAATTGGCCCGTATTTTCTCAAGGGCTACTTCACCATCCGGTGCCGTATCAATCTGGTAGCCTTCCTTTTGGAGCTTCACTTCCAGGGCGGCTAACAGCTCTTTATCATCATCAACTAAAAGAATTTTGTGATTCATTTTTTCCTGATTTTCAAAATTTCAGCAACCTACCGTGCGAAAAAATTTCATACAATCATCGACAATCCAATCAATGCATGAAAAAAGCCCGTGATCAGAATCCAGTTCTCTTAATTGGCACCAGGGACGTGACCCGGCGAAGTCTCGGGACTCCTGAACAGGGACCGTTTCATCATGAAGCCCGTGGACCACACGGGTTGGGATATCTCGGGTTAACGATAATGAGTCCCAGTTCATTGCATCACGGAATAGACGCGTGTTAAGAGTTACTTCCCTATTGTAGCGGTAATGGAATACCCGGATCAAGTCTGGAATGGCGAATTTTTCATTCCAGCCCATATTTTCCATCCAGCGACTGAGGAAATTGAAGCCGGGTGCCATCAGGTAAAGGGCCTGTATTTCTTTTCGGGTTTCGGCGGTCAATGCCGCGACATAGCCCCCCATGCTACTGCCTATCAAGGCAAACTGTGCGCCGGATTTCGCATCAATAATACTTTGAACCAGCGAAACCTGCTTCGTCAGTGTCAGGTTTTCAAAATCGCCCTGTTGCAGATCCGGAATCGTGAGGGAGAGGTTAGCTTTCTCAAAACGATCTTTGAACACACGAGCCTTTTGCGAACCTGGCCCTGATGCGAACCCGTGAAGATAAATGAATTCTGTCATAATAAACTACCGGCGAACCACCGGTGTCTAGTGGTCGAGGGCTTGAAGCCTGGGGCGCATTTTCCATAAGAGTATCAGCCCCGGTATCGCGGCTAAAAATGTTACCAGGAAAAACAGAAGCCAGCCAAACTCATCCACCAAAATACCCGATGCAGGCCCGACAAACACCCGCCCCAGAGAAGCCAAAGCCGAGAACAGGGCAAATTGTGTTGCCGTAAAATTGTGGTTACACAACGCCATCAGGAAAGCCACGAAAGCCGCTGTCCCCATCCCTCCCGCCAAATTTTCAAAACCAATGGTGAAAACCAACATGGGATAACTCTTGCCAACCCAGGCCAAAACCATAAATGAAAGATTTGAGACAGCCTGCAAAACTCCGAAAAGCAAAAGTGAGCGAAAAAGTCCCAACCGAGCCATGAGGACACCGCCAAACAGAGCCCCCACAATTGTTGCCGCCAGCCCCATCCCTTTGTTGATCGCCCCCACTTCACCTACAGAAAAACCAACACCACGGATCAGGAAGCTTGTGGTCAGGCTTCCGGCAAAAGCGTCCCCCAGTTTGTAGAGGACAATCAGGGCCAACAACATCCAGGCACCATCGCGAGAAAAGAACTCGACCAAAGGCCCGCCAATGGCCTCCCCCAATGTCTTGGGTGGAATCCCTGGGTCCTCGGGTTCGGGACCCAGCCAGACAGCCGTCATACCCACAAGCATCAGTCCCGCCATAAGCATATACGTTGAACGCCACCCCAAAAATTCTGACAGAATCAAAGCCAGAGCCCCGGAAACCAGCATGGCGATCCGGTACCCCGTTACTGAAACCGCCGCCCCCAATCCTCGTTCTTTTTCTCTCAGCACTTCTGTGCGGTAAGCATCAACAACAATATCCTGAGAAGATGAGGCAAAGGCCAAACAGAAGGCGAGAAAAGCAAGAACCCAGGGAGCTTTTACGGGAGACACAACACTCATCGCAAAAATCAAGGCAAGCAGTATGATTTGAAACACCCAAATCCAGCCCCGTCTTCGCCCAAACAAAGGAACAACAAACCGGTCCAGCAAGGGGGACCAGAGAAACTTCAAGGTATACGGCAAGCCCACCAAAGTGAACAGGCCGATAGTTTTGATATCGACCCCCTCCACCGTCAGCCAGGCCTGTAAAGTTCCTCCCGATAACGCCAGGGGCAGTCCTGAGGAAAACCCCAGAAACAAAACCGCCACCACCCTGCGATTGAAAAATAAATCCATAATTACCTATATATATAACAATTTATATGCATTTACCTATAAAATACATTACGTTGAAATCTAGCTCGCTCTGCGTGAACCAAACCCCTTATATCATTAAAGTAAGGGAGTTTCAGGCATTTCACCTGGAACGCGAAACTGACCGGTCAGTATGGGCAATTGACAAGGCGTGATATCATTCAATAAAATTGACTTGTAGGAGCACAACCTTAACCCGGCGTAGTGCCCTTAAATTCTTGTTATTATATAACCTTTTCCATCTTTTTTGCCGATATGCAGGAGAACCAAGAGGCTAGTTTATGAAAAATATGGAATCCCTACAATTAGTTAAGGAGCAACTCAAAATAAAGACAGTCGAGTTGCGCAAATCCAACGAAGAAAAGGGGAAGGTAACAAAAAAAATCAAAGACCTGATCAGCTTTAACCAAACTGAGGTCAAAAAGCTTAAAGCGGGCATCAAGACTGCAGAAGAGGAGGTTGCCGAACAAAAAAGCCTGGTCGAGGCGGCCCGTCTTTCAAAACATGCTGGAGTTGAAGCGGGCAAAAAAGAGAAAGAGGAAGAAGAGGCCGAGATAAACAAGCGCATTGAGGCTCAGATGGACGAAAAAATGAAGGAGAAAATGGCCAAGCTTGCCACCAAGGTCGATGCTCTTCGGGAACGGATTGAGAGAGAAAAAGGGGCTAATAAAAAATTCGAGCGGGAACGGGGTGTGCTGATGAGAGAGTTGAAGCGCCTCCGCCAGGACACCGGAACTACTGACAACTTAAAGAATAAAATTGAGGATCTTAAGGCGGATTTGTCAAAGGCTAAAAAGACCTCCATGTCATCGGGAGCCGTAACAGAGGATATTGTCAAGGAAAAGGACGAACTCATAAAAAAATACGAAGATATGCTGTACGGTGGCATGGATGCAGGGGAAGACGGCATGCTCCCCTCTGAAATCATCCAGGAATTGAAAGAGGACGTGGAAGATCTGGAAAAAGAGCGCCGCAGGATGATGGTTGATTTGGAAATGCTCAAAGAAGACAATGCCGAAATGGATATGAAAATCGTCCTGCTTGAAGAGGAAAAAGGGCGTGGCTCCAAGGGTGGTGGTGGTGAAGGCGGTCAACAGATGGTTGAAGGCCGTGCGGCGGCGGCATCGGAGTTCTCTGGTGGCCTGGAAGGCTTTCTCATCACTTATTCCGATATGATCACACTTATTTTGGTGGTATTCGTTTTGATGTACAGCGTTTCCAAACTGGACGAAAATAAGTTTGCCGAGGCCCTTTCCTCGTTCCAGTCAAAAAGAATGCGTATTGAAAGCGTCAATGTTCGCTTGAGCAAAGCCGAAATGAAAATGCTGGAACGGGTACGGCTATTGGTTAAAGACAATGTTGACGCGGAAAGCCTTTCCCGCAGTGATACGAGAACGATCCTGCATCTCCTGCCAACCTCAGACCTTTTCGCTCCTGGGGATGCTTTCTTCAGTGAGGGTGCGGAAGACCTGATTATTTCCACCATCCAGGAAGATATGAAAGAAGGTGTCAAGCAGGTGCTTATTGATGGTCACACCGATAACGTTCCGATGAAGAGCACCAAGTTTCCTTCCAACTGGGAACTTTCAGCCGCCAGAGCTTCAAAGGTGGCCCGGTTTATTATAGAAAAAATGCGGTTTCCGCCTGAACGAATGGTCGTAACAGGTTATGGGGAGTTCCGTCCGCTTAAAGCCAACACCAATGATGACAACCGCGCCGCTAACCGACGGGTGGAAATTAAAATATTGAAAGCGATTGAAGTCGCTAAAGATGAAGCCCAAAAGACAAAGGGAAAAACCGAAGGCGAGAAAAAACCTGGAGCCCCAGATACTCCTGGCCCGAGCTCAAAACAACCGGAAAAATAGGCCTCGTAAGCTACTGGAAGGCTCCTATACTATTGAGAAAGTTTTTTAACTGGTTTTAGGGTAAAATTACCAATAAGCCATAAACCTAGCGATAACATCATTATTATGGGATCAGTAGAAAAATCTATCACCGAACAAATGGAAAAATCTCTTGCCGCGGAAGAGCTTGCCCAAAAACCCCCGCAAGAAAATATTGAGAAGGCCCAACAGACACTCATCAAGTCGGATGCAGAAATGCTCCTGTCAAACCGGCAGGATTATTTACAGTTCAACCGGTTTAAAATAGATCGAAACCTGATCACACTTTCTGAGATTGATCGCCTGATTTTCCTGGTTATTCCGCGCCTGCTTCATGTGCATCAGGAGGGCTTGCCGGGCTATTTTGAAGGCAATCCCCCCTGCGGCATCCATAATTTTACTCTGGATAAAGAAGCCCAGGTCGCCGCCGAAAAACTATTCCCGGACGTAATCCTCCGCAGGAACCCGGAACTGAAACCCGTCATTCATACTGCTCTGCTTATGGGCAGTGTGGGTTCCATTGCCCAGACCAAAAAGTCCGACCTTGACTACACTTTGTTAATAGACAAAAGGGATTTCACTGAAGAAAGCATGAAGCTGTTCCAGAAAAAACTGAACCTGATAGAGACGTGGACCTGGGACAATTTTACTCTGGAAACCCATTTTTTCATCAATGATTACCAGGAAGTCAAAAATAATATCTTTGGTGAAAGTGACAGTGAAAGCACAGGGTCCGCCTTGGCAAAACTCCTGAAGGAAGAAATGTATCGAACCATGATCATTGTCACTGGGAAAATTCCTTTCTGGCTGGTTTCTCCGGTGGACTGTGATGATGACCGGTACTACGAGCTATATGAAAAGCTCCAATCAGGGAAAACTCTCCTCAAAAAAGAAGAATTCATCGACATGGGCAATGTAGATGATATCTCCGATGGAGAATTTTTTGGTGGGTCGATATGGGCTCTGATCAAATCCTTCAAATCCCCCTTTAAAACACTCATGAAAATGGGGGTGCTTGAAGAATATATGTTTGGAGACACCAAATCGAACCTGCTATGCCATCAAATTAAAGATAAATATTATAATGATGTCCCCTACCTGGATATTGACCCCTACCTGGGAATGTTCGAGCGAGTACAGAAGTTTTTTACTGAAACAAAATCTGAGGATGAAGTCGATGCACTGAGACACGCATTCTATTTAAAGGTGGGTACCCAGGTTACTGGCGAGGAGTATGAAAAGGGCTCGGATAACTGGAGAAAGAGCACCCTGATCAAAATGCTGAAGGAGTGGGGTTGGAGCTCGGATAAAATTGAAAAACTGAACCAGTATTCCGGCTGGCAAATGATGCATAAGGTGGATTTGGGAAACCGTATCAATAAAATTTTGATGGCCTCCTACAAAAATATTTCTGAAAAAAACAAGACCCTTGATCCCAGTGAAAGTTTGATCACCGAGAAAGACACCCATCTTTTAGGTCGGAAACTTTTCAGTTTTTACAGAGCCGCCCCCAATAAAGTCGATAACCTGGGTGCTTTGGTAGATGGTAAAACGGCTGAAAATGAATTGACCTTCCTTTTGGAACAAAAGGATAGAAATGCTAAACCGGAGTGGTACCTGATTCGAGGCAGGACGCAAGCTTACCTGGAGCAAATTGACAAGGACGATATCATCAGGAAATCAGCAACCCTTCCATTTCTCCTGGCGTTTACTGTTTTCAACCATCTCTACAGTGAAAACACCGAAGTTTTGCTGAGAGCCGAGGGGCAAGCCATCAAGGAAAATGATCTGGCTACATTGCTACAAATACTCAAAAGCTTCATCGAGTCCGTCAACATCGCCGCATTGTCTAATGAGGATCTGTTGAACGAGGCTAAAATCACTCAATTGTTCATGTTGGTGGACTTTGGCAATCCGCCGCCACCCGAAATAAGTATGGGGAACATCAGGGACTGCAAAAATAACGATGAATTGACAAAATTTATCAATAAACGAATTGAGCGAGCGCGGAGCATCACAACCATTTATTTGACCTCCTGGGGTGAGCTGTTCTGCAAATCCTATGCAGGGTTAAATTGTATGACCCGATGCATCAGCGACCTGAGCCCCCAACTGAGCCCTGAAAAGGTTGAAAAGCCCGATTTTCTTAAGGTTTACATCCCCAGCGGCCGAAAAGAAGTGTTACAGGTACCTTGGCTGAATAATTATATCGTGCGCTCATTATTGATACGGGCCACGACTAATGCGGAAAAAGCCGCCAGTTGAAATTAGATTTTAACATCACTGCCTAAAGGTTCATGGCCACAGCAACTCAAGAAATACGAGGTACCGCCGCAGACCTGGCTCAGGAGGAGCGTGCGGATACCGGAATGGATACCGGTACCCTGCTGGGTGCTCTGGGAGGTATATTTCTCATTACCGTAGCAATTATTCGCGGTGGAGACGCCGGGATTTTTATCAATATCAACAGTGCCTTGATCGTTCTTGGAGGAGCCCTTTCCACATCTTTTATCGCATTTCCCTCCAAAAAAGTATCCGGGATGGTGCCGATTATTAACAACGCCTTCAAGCCTGGCATTTATGAGCCGGAAGATTATGTCGATGACATCATGAGGCTGGCTTCCAAATATCGTTCCGGTGGCATGAAACAACTGGAAAATGAAGAAAGCAAAGTGGACAACCGGTTCCTTAAAAATGGAATCGCCATGATTGTGGATGGTTACAACGCAAAAGAGATTCACGAACTTATGGAAAGAGAACTAAACTCCATGCTCGACCGGCATAATTCCGGGGTAAAGGTTTTACGCTTCATGTCCGTGCAGGCCCCTGTATTTGGAATGGCCGGCACATTAATTGGTCTGGTACAAATGCTGATGCATCTTGACGATCCGGCAACCATTGGCCCTGCCCTGGCCACTGCGTTGATCACTACATTTTACGGTCTCATGCTGGCCAACCTCATTTTGACTCCCGTCGCGGCGAAGTTGGCCAGCAGAACGGATATGGAAGGCGTTTTATTCAAGGCCATACGGGTTGGCATCATTGGAATTCATGACAGGGTAAATCCGCAAAAAATTCAGCGGAGCATGAACGCACTTCTGCCACCATCTCAACAGAGGGAATAAAAGTAAATGTCAAACGTTGATGAGATGATTTCATTAATCATGAAAGAGCCCAAGCAGGATGGGGGCGATTTCAGTGGCTTTGACCTGAAAGGGGTAAGCCTCAATGGCGCCAGCTTTGTTTACGCAACTCTGGTTGAGACGGTTATAGACGACTCCGAACTGTGCGAAGTTGATTTTTCCCAAGCTTCTCTGGAAAAGTCATCCATGAAAAATGCAAAGATCAAGGACCTGAATTTTACAGGAGCTAACCTTGAAGGGGTCAACTTTGAAGGCGCAAATATGGTGGGCTGTAATTTCAAAAATGCTACCCTGACCAACTGTGATTTTTCACGAGCCAACATAAACGAATGTGACTTCCAGGGTGCAAACCTGGGCCACGCCAGTTTTTATTCCGCCACTATAGAAAACAGCAATATGGGATTCGCCCGGATGATGTACACCTTCATGAAACAGGCCATCATAAATAAATCCCGACTGGGAGGAGCCAATGCGAGGGGATGCGACTTGAGCTTTTCTAAATTGACTGAAGTAGACTTAAAGGGTTCCATACTGAAATACGCAGACCTTAACTCCTGCACCTTTAAAGAAGTCAATTTGACCAACGCAAACCTGATTGGTGTGGATTTGAAAGACGCTCAATGCGCAGGAATCGTTTTGGAAGAAGCCAACATGGAGGGATCTGATCTGACCTACGCCAACATGGAAGGAGCCAACCTTCAAAACGCCTTTCTCCTGGAAGCCAATTTGCATGGCACAAGCTTTACCAACGCCAACCTTTCAGATGCGTATCTGGTAGATGCCAACATTGCAAAAGCGATTACCAAGGGCGCCAACCTGGAAAACACCATCCTGGCCGGGTAACACCCGGACATTGACCCCTAAATTTTCAGAGATCACCTTTTCCCGGGATGATTTCTGATGCGCAACGGAACCCCACATTCTCAAAAAAATCATTAGGATTGGCCTCGGTGCGAGTAAACGCGTATCGGTAGGCGGGTAAAAAATAATGTCCGGCTTTCTGGAATCCATTTCCCCTCAGGACCTTTAGTTCCCTGCCAAACCGGCGGTCCGGCTTCGAGTTTCCCGGGTAAGGAAGGTACCAATCCCGAGTCCACTCCATAACATTCCCTGACAAGCCATATATTTTATACGGGCTCACATCCTCAGGGTACGCAGTGACAGCCGCTGTTTTACGATCTCCATCAATCCCCAGGTTCGCCTTTCCTTTAACAAACTCCTTCCCCCATGGATACGGAAGACCGTCTGGACCCCGTGCGGATTTTTCCCATTGCGCTTCGGTAGGTAGCTGTTTGCCCGCCCACATGCAATACGACCAACCCTCCCACCATGTGACCTGGGTGACGGGATGTGAAGCCTGCTCCTCAGGATAAACTCCATCCACCCAGTGGGCAGGCAAGTCAGTAAACTGGGTCGCATGCAAAAACCCTTGATACTCTTCATTGGTCACTTCATACCGATCCATATAAAACGACCCAAGAAGTAATTTTCTTTCAGGATGCTGGTCGAGATAAAGAGGTTTAATCGCGCCAATTTTTTTATGCGTGCCCTCGGTGTCCACCTTGTTCGTACCCATAATAAACTCACCGGACGGAACCAGAACCATTTCTTTCTGGTCCCGCTGGGAAACCTTTATAGCAGGCAAAAGATCTTCTTCCTTTTCACAATCACAATCTCCACATCCGAAAAGAAAAAACAAAGGCAATATGAAAATAACTGCGCTATAGTTTCTAGAATTGACAAATAAAAAATTCACCATGCAACCTTTCAATTTTATAAATAAAGCAAGGGCCATTATATTCATTTTTATCGCAGTGGCGAGTTTTATCCCTGTGGATACCAGCAATGCTTTCTCTATACCCGAAAAAACTTCAGCGGAACCCTACCCCCATATTCTAAAAACCCAAACCTTTGATCTCAACACCCGAAACATTAAAGTATTGACCTCTCAAGGCAGGCATCTGTGGATGGGAACCGGACAGGGAATCATCCGCTACGACACTCATACCAACGAGGATTATGAAGTCTACGACAATCAAAACCATTTACTCAGCAATGGAATTTTCGCGATTGGCATGGACCCTGAAAACCGGCCCTGGATTGGAACCTATGGAGGCGGACTCAGCCATTTTAACGGCAAACAATGGCAACATTACAATACCCCGCAAGGACTGAACGACGCCTTTGTATACGATATCGAATTCGACAAAAAAACTCTCTGGCTCGCAACCTGGAGTGGAGTCAACCGGGTAACGGGGGATCCCGGATTGAGAAAAAACTGGCAAAGTTTTACCGTCGAAAACACAGAAGGCGGATTGATCGATGATTGGGTTTATGCCATCGAAATTGAACCTTCCGGGAGAATATGGTTTGGCACCGAATCCGGCATCTCCGTTTATCATAACGGAAAATGGCAGGCCTTCAATCATGCGAACGGACTCGGAGCCCCCTACGAGCAGGTACAACAGGATAACCGGAGCATCATGTCGCTCTTTCAAGGCCAGCATCACTCAGCTTCTCCATCCATTCCCAATTTACAGACTTCGGACTACCGGCCCAACTATGTGGTTTCCATGTTACTGGACAATGAAAACCGTTTGTGGATAGGAACCTGGGGAGGTGGACTGAGTATGCTCGATACCCGCACCTTGAAGTTTCGCAACTTCACCATGAAGGATGGACTGCCGGGGAATTTTATACTTGCTTTGGAACTGGACCGATCAGGCAGGTTGTGGATCGGCACCAATAACGGATTGAGCCGTTTCGATGGGAAAATATTTCAGAACTTTTCAGCCATCAACGGCTTGAAATCAAAATTTATTTTCAGTATTGAATCAGCCTCCGACCACTCCCTGTGGCTGGGCGGCAATCGCTCCCTCACACGCATACTTCTCGACCCCGAAACCGGAACTCCGCTTAATATTAATTGACTCGACAAATACGCACTAGAAAACCAAGATGCCCACCTGAATAGCATTCAAGAGGCCCCTCGATCGTCCAGAGTGGCTTACATTGTAGGTATTCCAGCTTAATACTTGGACGGATATTCGAAGGCCGAACCAATTGACAAAAAAATCAAAAATGAGAAACTTATGGTTAAATCCTATATCTGGCAGGAATAACGGGGTCTGGTCAGGGGTAATTCACGTTAGACTCTTTTTTTGAGTGTGGGTTACTTTTAAAATTCTTTGGCTTATAATTGAGACAGCTAAGAGAGACCGGTCAAATGGTCAAACAATAAATCTCGCTCAAAGTTAAATGGAGGTTATTTATATGAAACGCCTGATTGGCATTGGCGGTGGAGTACTGGTTTTAGCAGCGATCGCGGTATTTTTCTTATATTCATCGCTCGACACCATTATTACAAGTGCCATTGAAAAATTTGGTTCAGAAATCACGCAAACGCAGGTCACGCTGAAGGAAACCAAAATTTCAGCCACCGATGGCAAGGGGGCTCTGCGCGGATTCAGAATGACAAATCCGGAAAACTTTAAAACTGAAAACTCCGTAGAGTTTGATGAAATCAGCATTGCTTTGGACATTAAAACTATTACCGAAGATACTATAGTCGTTAAGGATATAACCATTTCCGGCCCCAGAATCACTTACGAACATAGTACAAATGGGAGCAATATTGACGCGATCAAGAAAAATGTAGATTCATACCTGGGAACAGGGAAAGGTTCATCAGAGAAAAAATCTGGTGGTGAAGGCGGCAAAAAGCTAATCGTAGAAAAACTATCTATTCTTAACGGCAAGGCTAATGTCAGCGCGTCAATCTTGCAGGGTAAAACCATGTCCGTGGATCTTCCGAATATCGTATTGAAAGACATCGGCAAAAGCAAAGGCGGTGCTACACCAGGAGAAGTGGCCAGTAAAGTAATAGATTCCTTGCAAAAGAATATAAATGGAGCTGTCAAGCATCTGAATCTAGATCAAGTTAAAGAGGTTGTAGGTTCGGTTGTTTCTGGAGCAAAAGATATGTTGGAGAAAGGCACCTCAGGAACCAAGGATCTGGTAGAAAACAACCCGATGGGAGATGCCGTTAAAGGAATATTTGGAAACTGATCAAACATAACCGCTTGATTAAATCATTCTTTTAAATTAAGGAGGCCTATGAACAATATTAAAAAATTAATTATCGTCTCAATTTTAATGATATCGATGGTTGGCGTAATCGGATGCGAGGAAAAAGGTTCGGCGGAAAAGGCTGGAGAGCAACTGGATAAAACCATGGAAGATGCAGCAAAGAAGGCCAATGAATTGCTAGGAAAATAGAAAAGCGCAATTTATACAATGAGAGGGGGCTCCGCCCCCTCAGTCCCACTCCGATTTAAAAGGGAGGGAGGCAAAAATTATTCTGAGCTAAATGTATTTGTGTTTTCATCTGCGGACAATCTTTCTGGTGTTAGCGCAACACTATCGACTGACAATAACTTCTCGCCGATCCCCTCTACAGCCTTCAACAGTGCTTCATTAACGGCATAACGGGTACGGAAATATTTCTGACTGGACACCCAGAACCGCACACCCAGCACAACACCGCCATAGGTGAAGTCATGAACCCCTACTAGCGGTCGGGGGTCATCCTGCAATTCCGGGAACTTTGAGAGCGCATCTTTTAAGGCTGAAATAGTAGCCTCAATATTAGCCTTGCCGGCAAGGGCGATCTTGGTTTGCACAACCCGACGATCTTTCGAGTTTACGATAACCCGGCCAATAATCTCTTTATTGGGAACAATGATTTGTTCGCCATCTTCGCCAACGAGAAGGGTATAAGCCAGCTTAATTTCCTCAACAACACCACTGACACCGGAACCTGCGACCGAGATGGTATCGCCTATCAAGAACGGCCTGCCGATAATGATGCTTATTCCCGACCCATAATTGGAAACAGGACCTTGGAGTGCCATTGTAATTCCAAATGTTGCGGCACCTGCCAGTGCCACCAACGGAGTAATCGTGAGCCCAAAGTTACCAAGCGTAATAATCACGACAATACAGATAAATATTATTTTGACGATTTTCCCAAAGAAACCCGCCAGGGTAGTTTCGACTTGTTTCGCCAAAGAAAATTGAGTTGTTTTCCTCCCCGCCCACCCTGCAATTTTTAGCCCGATAAATAGTCCCGCCAACGCACCGAGGACCTGGAACCCATAAACCACGGCGAATTCAATCGCTTCATCGACAAACCTGGTCAAGGTTTGAAAGTTTTGTTTGACGGTTTCTTCCATAGCATCAACCCCTCTTAATCAGAAAAAAATTAACGGTCCGCAGTTATCAGCGACAAACACCTGTTAGAATGTAGTCCCCCGGCTCGGTTTTGCAATATGGGGCAAAAAACCATGGCACGCTGGCCCTCCGCCGAGGAGCGCGGGTTAAAACTCTTCGTCATCAGGGTCGTCTTCATCCATCGCTTCATCAACCTGATCCTGCTCGGCCTTATCCATCAGGTCCTTGATTTGTTCATATCCCGTTGCCAGCTTCTGGATATTCATCAATAAATTGATCAATTCTGCATCCGGGCAGTCGCGCATTCCGGCGACAAGAGAACCGCGTTCATCCTCTTCATATTTCTGATCCCATTTATCAAAAACACTGAGGATCTTATTCTTACAATGAAGCAAGTCATAAAAAAAACTTTGAATTTCTATTTTCGGCATAACATTCCTATATATGAAAAATTAAACTGAGAGGCATAACTAAAAATCAATATTTGCCATGAGGACACCCTTTAAAATATACTATCCATCATTATTTCCAAACCATTTTTTAGAGATTCATGGCAGACGAAGACCGGTTTAAAGATAACGAAAACGAGACCCTGACCGACACCAAGTACAACTTGACCTGGACCCGGGAAGACAGCTACCAAATGCGCAATAAATGGTGCTCCTGGAAAGGTGCCCATAATTACATAGACTGGCTCAATGAACAAAAATTCGCCGGGTTCGACGACTGGAGACTGCCTAAAAGCCAGGAATGCAGAAACCTGTATGACCACGACTGCAAGAACACCGATTTCGATGGCGACATCGTTCATCTCGACTATAAATTCCCTGAGGGTTGCGGGTCCACTTACTGGTGCCAGGAAGAACAAGGCATCAACGCCATGGCCTATAATTTTTACAGCGACCGGGCCTACCAGGTGAGAAAAAAAGCCAGAGATGAAGAAAACATGTGTTGCCGGGCTGTCCGCACTTCCGGTCCGCCGGTTAAAAAAAGCGGACGCTTATCCACCACAGGCAGGTCACGAAGAGAGTAACCGGGCACTCTCAACCGATTAGAAACATTTTATCCCAACAATTTTATGGCACACCATCGCGCGACTCGCGCTGAAATTGACTTATCGGCTTTCCGGCACAACCTTCAAACGCTGAAAAAATATCTCGAGCCTCAAACCCAGGTCATGGCAGTCGTCAAAGCCGATGCCTACGGGCATGGAGCTGTACCTTGTGCCCGCATAGCGGGCGGCGTTGCAAACTATCTGGGAGTTGCGGTGATTGAAGAAGGCATCGAACTCAGGGAAAATGGTTTGAGCACTCCCATTCTGTTACTGGGCGGCATCTTCCCCGATGAAGCAGAAGATTTAGTCCGGCACAACCTTGCAACCATAGTTTCCACCCTGCCCGTTGCCCAGGCTCTTTCCAGAGAAGCTGAAAAACAGAATAAAACGGTATCGGTGCATATCAAGGTAGATACAGGGATGAACCGGCTTGGGGTATCTCCTGAAAATTTGCCTGCGCTTCTGGATCAGGTTCGCAGTTTAAAGAACTTGAAAATCGAAGCTGTCTCCACCCATTTTTCCTCCGCCGATGACGAAGACCTTTCCATCACCCGGACACAGCTCGAAAAATTTCAAACTGCTCTGACCCACTTACAAAAGCAAGGTGTTCCCATGCCAATGATCCACTCAGCAAACACCTCTGCCCTGTTCAAATTTCCCGAAAGCCATTTCAATATGGTCCGGCCCGGCCTCATTCTGTATGGAGTTCTCCCCTCCCCTTCTTTACAATCTGTTTTCGAGCGGGAAGGAAATCCGTTCCAGCCTGTCATGCAATGGAAAAGCCAGATCATTCTGCTTAAATCTATTGCCAGGGGACAGCCCGTGAGCTATTCAGGAAGTTTCACAACCCAGCGTGACAGTATTCTCGCCACCCTTCCCATCGGTTATGCAGATGGACTCCACCACACGCTGTCTAACAAAATGGATGTTCTGGTCCGCGGACAGCGTGCGCCTCAAGTCGGAAATATATGCATGGATATGATTCTCATCGATGTCACCGATATTCCGGGTGTAGAAGAAGGAGATGAGGTAGTCATCTTCGGCAGGCAGGGCGACCAGGTGATATCGGTCGAGGAACTTGCTGTGGCAGGAAAAACTATTCCTTACGAAATTCTTTGCAGTGTCAGCAAACGAGTACCCAGAATCTATAAAAATGGGTAGTCACTCTTCCCGCATTTTTAATTCGGAAAGATTGTTCACTCCATTTGCCAGGCAGTATTGACGAATTCCTTCAATCACGTGAAGGGTGGAAGCCGGGTCTATAAAATTGGCCGTTCCTATTTGTACCGCTTTTGCCCCTGCCAGTAAAAACTCCACCGCATCTTCGCCGCTTGATATTCCCCCAATTCCAATAACCGGAATTTGCACGGCCCGCGCCGACTGATACACCAGGTTCAAGGCAAGCGGTTTGATGGCAGGCCCCGAAAGCCCGCCTGTCCTATTGGCCAGATGAGGTTTTCGGGTTTTCAAGTCAATCGACATGCCCACAAAAGTATTGCACACGGACAAGGCATCGGCTCCGGCATTTTCTGCCGCTTTGGCAAGCACGGTAATATCCGTAACATTGGGAGACAACTTGACAATAAGAAATTTTCCGGTTGCCTTGCGCACCGCAGAAACCACTTCTGTCAAAACGCCAGCATCGGAACTGAATTGCAAGCCGCCCTTTTCCACATTGGGACAGGAAACATTCATCTCCAGAGCGTCTAATCGTTCCACATCAGACAAAGCCCGGGCCATCTCCACATATTCCTGGGTAGTGTCTCCAAAAAAGTTGACGATGATCCGGGTATTGAAATTTTTCAATTGCGGTAACTTCTCAGATAGAAAAGCTTCCAGTCCGATGTTTTCCAGCCCAATGGCATTGAGCATGCCAGAAGATGTTTCGATGACCCTGGGCACAGGGTTTCCGGTTTTTGGTTTTAAAGAAAGCCCTTTAGTGGAAAACCCGCCAAGAGCATTCAAATCCACAAGTGAACTGTACTCCAGACCATAGCCAAAAGTTCCGGAAGCCGCTATGACCGGATTATTCAAACCTAAACCGCCTAATTCGACCGAAAGGTCCATAGCAGGGTCTTCCTTATCCTATTGACAATTAAGGGGTTATCGGATACCTTTTCTAAAGGTACAGGGTGGACAGGGTTAAGTGCCCCCTATGCTTTTATATCCTAACATTCGCAATCAAAGTTGTCCCTACTAATTAAAACGACAACCAATTTTAATCCATAAACTCAGGGCTCCCGATTATGTTGGAAATCAAGGAACAGGAAACACTGCCTTTCCCCGAAGACACAGAAGTGCCGGAAGAAGTTACAAAATATCACAAACGAATCGACGACCTTATCGAGGATGCAGAAATCGAAGCGGAAATCGAAGCGGAAAAAAATATCCGGTCAAAAAATTCGCGCATGTTTTCCATTTCCATGATCGGCATCGGGCTTTTAGCGCTGGTTTATTTTCAGATAAACCACCAGACCGCTCCGATTGAATCTACGAAAGAAGCCCAGGTAAAAAAACCTGAGACCGCAGAAGAAAGCCTGGCTAAACAGGTTCCAGTGGTGGAAGATGGTTCACTCGCCTCCAGTATTCCGGTTCCACCATCAGCGAGTGCGCCGCTTGTCAATCCATTCGTCACACCACCAAAGGCCAAAAGCACAGTACCGCCGGCTAAAATCAAGGAAGTAAAAAAGGAAGTAAAAAAATCACCAACAATTAAAAAAGTATCTTCTAGTCCTAAATCAAGCCCGAAAAAAATACCATCACCAGCAAAAAAAGAAAGCGTCAGGTTCTTTATTCAGGTTGGTGCATTTGGCGTCAAGAAAAATGCGGAATCGTTTTTGAAACAACTTAAGGCCAAAGGCTTTGCACCCTCTATACAAACACGGTCGCAAAAAATAAAACAGCATCTCGTAACGGTTGGGAGCTTTACCAATAAAAAATCTGGAAACAGTGTGCTAAAAGAACTGACCCGTAAAGGATTCCGTGCCTCCTTTTATAAAAATCCCAATAATTCCTTCAGCCTTAAAGTCGGCCAATCCAAAAGCCTTAAAGACGCACAGAAACTGCAGGACCGCTTGAGTTTAAAAGGCTTCTTGTCCGAGTCGCGCATGGCTGATGCGCCTGCCAAAACTTATATCGTACAGTTGGGAGTTTTTCCCAGCCGTGAAAAAGCACTCCTTACCCAGGAAAAACTGGCCCGTAAGGGATACCCTAAAACCTTCCTACGCTAACCCCACCGGGCGTGGGGCCAGTGTGCCATCGCTTTTTCTGGCAAGCCAGGAGTTGTCTCGGCGCAATCAAGCACTTGCCCAGTTCCCTCCCCTGCTAAGGGGCTAGCAAGAAATATTGACAGCTAGAGAAGTTCTTGCCATATTGCCTCCCACGGTAGTGGGTCATGTTTTTAGCTAAGGTTTAAATTGCTCGATCTTGTACAAATCATTGCCGGACTGGCACTTTTATATTACGGCGGAAACTTTCTTGTAACCGGCAGTGTTCGCCTTGCCCGTGCACTGAAAATCAGTCCCTTTGTAATTGGTGCCACAGTCATCGCATTTGGCACCTCCGCACCGGAACTGGCTGTTGCCCTTCTCGCCGCCTTAAAGGGTAGTCCAGAGCTGGCTATGGGCAATGTCATCGGTAGTAATATCGCCAACATTGGACTCGTTCTTGGTTTGACCGGTTGCATTGCAGTCATATCCATTGCTCCCGAACGTCTCAAGCGGGAATCTCCTCCACTGATATTTGTTTCCTTTCTCATCGTGGTGATCGCCTGGGACCTGGAGATCAATCGTTATGAAGGATTTTTAATGGTTTGTCTCCTGGGTCTCTACATATGGCGGTCATTCAGCCATAAGGAGGATTTTGCCGAAGAACTGGAAGATGAGGTCCCTCTTTTTGCAGGGAAAAATTCCTCCCTTCAAATATTGCTGGTCATCGTAGGGCTTGCTCTATTGATTGGAGGAGCCAAACTTCTGGTTGCAGGAGGCGTGAGCATTGCCCGCTACCTGGGAATTAGTGAATGGTTCATAGGCATTAGCATCGTTGCTGTGGGAACCAGCCTACCGGAAATCGTTTCCTCCATCATCGCCGCAAAACGGGGTCACGGAGAAATGGCAATCGGGAATATTTTTGGAAGCAATATCTTCAACATCCTGATGGTTCTGGGCCTCACCGCAACCATTCACCCTTTACAGATTCAAGAACCCATCCACCCCGACTTGCTTATTGCCACCGCTATCACAGGATTATTGTTGGGAATGATCAGATATGGGAATCATTCTCTGGGAAAACTGAAGGGGGGAGTATTGCTTTTGGCTTATTGTGTTTATATAGGGTTGAAAGGAACAGGGAGCCTGTAAATAAAATATCAGGCAGGGGGTTTCGGCTTTACATTCTTGAACTTCCACAATTGTTGTTTGTAGTAAGGGTTGTTGGGCACCAGCTTAATGGCTTCTTGAATTTTTTCTGCCGCCTTTTCAGTTTCCCCCTGAACATAAAAAATTTCCGAAAGTGTATCAATGTATTCGGGCTGCTTTGGAAAGCTTCTAAGGGTCTTGCCAGAAAGCTCGAGTGCCTTCTGAAGTTTAACGCCTTTTTTCGCGTATAACCAAGCCAGTCGATTCATGGCCTCATAGTTACCGGCGTTCAAACCTAAGGCTGTTTCACAATATCCTGTGGCGGCTGTAAAATAACCCTTCTTCGTATAAACCTTGCAGATTGCAATAAAGAGCTTAGAATTATTTGTCTCCTTTTTGGAAACAGGAAGGAGCATTTCCAATGCCTTATCCAGCTCCTTTTTCTCAACCAATACCATCGCCAATCCCATAATATAATCCGAATTTTTGGGCTCCAAATCTAAAGCTTTTTTGAAGTTACCCCTGGCCAGGTCCACATTACCTCTTCCCAGCAACACAACACCTAATTCATAATAGGAATCCCCATGCCTGGCATCCAGGGCAATGGCATTGGACAATAAAGATTGGGCACGCTCCCATTTCCCTTCACCAGAGACCAGTTTCCCCAATTGATAATGGCTTTCCGCGTCTTTGGGATTTAGCTGGATGGCTTTTTCCAGTGCCACCTGAGCTTTATTATTTTGTTTTTTACCTGCATAAATTTTTCCTAACCGTGCCTGAACCACGGGGTTATCAGAGTCAAGGGTTTCCGCAACCTTGTAAGTCTCTAGAGACTTCTCAAGCATTCCTTTAATGTAATACCAGTCGGCAAGACGGATTTGGGCCGAGAAGTTTTCTGGAAACAGGTTTGTCGCCTTTTTGAAAGCCTCTACCGCATCGTCTTCCTTACCACTTTCCAGAAGAAGTTTTCCTAAAGTTAAGTGTAATCTAGGTTCTTTATTTTCAAGTTTTATCGCTTCGTTGATTTCTGCAATGGCTTCATCAGATTTTTTTTCGTGTGAATAAAGAAGACTTAATGCTTCATGAGATTCAAAAGAATCCATATCCAGACTCACACTCATTTCGAGTGCTTCACGGGCTTTGTCTAATTCCTCCTGCTCCAGATACAAAAGGCCCAAGTCATAGAAAGTTGATCCCCTCTTTGGGTCAATTTCCAGTGCCTGCGTGTAGGACGCTATCGCCTCCTTCAATTGCCCTTTGGAGGAATAGGATTTTGCCTGCTTGATCCGGTACTCCACATTGGCAGGATTCAAATCAATGGCTCTCTGAAACTGAGCCAGCGAATCATTAAAACGTTTGTCCTCGAAATAAATATCCCCAAGTCCCGCATAAACCCTGGGTTCGACTCTGGAAACGGTCAGGGCTTTTTTGAAAATAGATTCCGCATCGGAATAACGTTTTTCATTAACCAGCTTGTAACCCTTTTCGATCAAGGATCCCAGTTCATCCTCCTCACTCGGATAAAACCAGATCACCCCGGCAATCATCAGAACAATGGCCGCTATTCCCGCGACTTTTCCCCATTGTGAAGAAGGCTTACCTTCAGCAGGGGATGATCCTGGAGCTTTGGACACTTTCGCTGTTTTGGGAACAGGTCGTTCAAGGGTTTCCATTTCCTCCTTGACACTTTTGGGCGGCTCATCGACCATCTTACAGCGGCCCTCGAAGTTGGAACCCTCGTCAACGACCAAATGATAGGTGGCTATATCTCCCACCAATCGGCTGTCGTTTGTCAGGGCTACCTTGCGCTCTGCAAACAGGTTCCCCTGAACAAAACCCATATTGGTCACATCATGAGTTTTTATGTTGCCCAGCACCTTGCCCGATGCACCAACAATAAAGTGGTTGGATGAGTAGATTTCTCCCTCAAACTCCCCATCAAAGTGAACCGAACCCTTCACCCACAGAGTGCCTTTAAGCCTGATTCCTTTTTCAAAGTAGGAGTCCATTGGATTACGAAAAAAAAATGAATAAATTTAAAAGTCTGGAATGATTTGAATAGTATCAAATAATAGAACAAGTTACAACCCAGTACCGAAGGAAATGCTTGATGAAAACCCTGTATCCCTCCCCGCAATTTATGCTGGATGCTTGTCTATAAGCGGTTGCGGATCAACAGCGGCTGTCATTACAGCAGTTGAAAATTAGATTTATAACTGTTAGTTTATTTGTTTTTGCGTTTTCCCATTTTCGGAATTTCTCCGAATTTCAACGTCCCTTTTTATTAGAGGTAACATGTCCAGAGATCAAGGCCGCTCCTCAAACGAATGTCGAAAAATCAAAGTTACCAAAAACTACACCATGCATCCGGCGGGTTCTGTTCTCATTCAGATGGGAAATACCAAAGTCATTTGTGCGGCCACAGTAGAGGAAAAAGTCCCTTCCTTCCTGCGGGGGAAAAGTAGCGGATGGGTAACGGCAGAGTATTCCATGCTCCCCTCATCCACCAACACCCGAAGTCCCCGCGAGGCTTCCCGGGGCAAGCTTTCGGGAAGAACTCAGGAAATCCAAAGGCTCATCGGTCGTTCACTGCGTACGGTTATTGACCTGAAAAAACTGGGAGAGCGTACTATCTGGCTCGACTGTGACGTCATTCAGGCAGATGGCGGTACCCGTTGCGCTTCCATTACAGGAGCCTTCATGGCAACGGTCCTGGCATTGAAGAAATTGAAAAAGGAAAAGTTGATCGACGAATTACCGATCAAAGATTATGTCGCCGCCATCAGCGTAGGGATTGTCAGCGGGAAAAAGATGCTTGATCTGGATTACAGCGAAGACTCCACAGCCGATGTCGATCTCAATATTGTCAAAACCGGTTCCGGCGGATACGTTGAAGTCCAGGGAACCGCCGAACAGGAACCCTTCGATGATAAACAATTAGCCGGCCTGCTCAAACTCGCCGACAAAGGCATCAAAGAACTCATCGCCCTACAGAAAAAAACCGTCTACTAGGCGTAGGGCCAGTACTGCATTACCCATAAAGCAGGCTGAACACTCAAGCGCAATACTGTGACACTCTTCCCCCTGATAAGGGAGAGGAAGCAAAAAGTTCCTTCTCCCCTGGAGGGAGAAGGCTAGGATGAGGGGGAATCGATATGGATGAAATCCATCTCCTCTTTAATTTTTCATGCAGTATCCACGCTAGCGGTGTTTCGTTATTCCAGTTTTGGGGCAGGTTTCTGCGAGGGTACAGGAGCCGCAAAACGGCGAGACGGGTTTACAGATATTTTGCCCGAACGTAACGAGCAAGTCGTTATATCCCTTCCAGTACCTCCTGGGCAGTTTATCCCTCAGCACCATTTCGGTTTCATCAGGAGACTTGGTTTTCACATATCCCCAGCGATTGGAAATACGGTGGACATGGATATCCACACAGATTCCGGGCTTGTCATGCCCCAGAATTAAAGTCAGGTTGGCGGTTTTGCGCCCTACCCCCTTCAACTTAAGCAACTCATCCAGTTTATCAGGAACCTGCCCGTCATAATTATCTACCAGACTTTGACATAATTCTTTCAGCGACTTGGTTTTGTTGCGGAAAAATGCCGCAGGATAAATGGCTTTTTCTATTTTTGCTGGCGAAAGTTTCAGCAGTTCCTGCGGATTTTTTGCCAGTTTAAATAATCGGGATGAGGCTGTTTGTGTGACCTCATCCCGGGTTCTAAGGCTGATGATGCAACTGACCAGGACGGCAAAAGGATCGTTCTGTCGGCTGATGACAGTCACGCTGGGAGTCGGAAATGAACGGATAGCCTTTTTCACCCTGGCAAGAGCCTGACTGATATGAAATTTCTCCCGCATGGTCATCTCTCTCTGTTTATACTGCGGAAAACAATTCTTATTAGTAAAAAAGCTTTGATTTTGCTAGTATAAGAGGTTTAAAAAAAACTACCCCCAAAACAGGTTTGGGGTGAACCTTAAACTGGATTCCAGGAAAATGCAGCATACCATTTCTATAGTGATGAACAATCGGTTCGGTGTTTTGTCCCGCGTATCAGGTCTTTTCAGTAGTCGTGGATTCAATATTGAAAGCCTGAATGTCGCCGAAACATCCGACCCGCAAGTTTCTCACATGACCATAGTCACTCGTGGTGACAACGCTAAAATTGAGCAGATCACCAAACAACTCAACAAACTGGTCGATGTTATCAAAGTCATTGACCTGACCGAAGAAAAATTTGTCGATCGGGAACTATTGCTAGTCAAGATGAACGCTGAGGTCAGAGTCCGAGAAGAAATTCTAAGAATCGTGGACCTGTTTCGAGCAAAGGTTGTCGATGTGAGCTCCAGTGCCTATACAATTGAAATCACCGGTGACGAGGGAAAAGTAACCGGCTTTTTAGAACTGTTGAGCCCTTTGGGAATAAAAGAAATCGTCCGGTCCGGAAGAATCGCTATCGGTCGCGGAAATAAATCAATCCACTAAAATCACACAAAGAAGATAAGGAGAACCATTTTGTCGAAGCTTTATTATAACAAAGACGCGGATATCAAAATCTTAAAGAAAAAAACTATTGCCATTGTTGGTTACGGCAGTCAGGGGCACGCTCATGCCAGAAACCTCCACGACAGTGGATTAAAGGTTATCGTTGGCCTTAGAAAAGGGAGTGCTTTCTGGAAAAGGGCTCAAAAGGATGGTCTGAACGTCATGACCGTTCCTGAAGCTACAAAAAAAGCCGACATCATGATGATCCTGGTTCCCGATGACAAACAAAGGGCCATGTATGAAAAAGATATCGAGCCTCATTTGTCGAAAGGCATGGCCCTGGCCTTTGGGCATGGGTTCAATATTCATTTCGGCCAAATTGTCCCGCCGAAAGATGTGGATGTTTTCATGGTCGCCCCTAAAGGTCCGGGGCACCTGGTCAGGAGAACCTATGAGCAGGGTGCAGGCGTTCCTTGTTTGATGGCAATACACCAGAACGTCACAAAAAAGGCGAAGCAGATAGCCTTGGCCTATGCCAAGGGCATTGGCGGAACCCGCGCAGGTGTTTTGGAAACCGATTTCAGAGAAGAAACCGAAACCGACCTGTTTGGCGAACAAGCTGTATTGTGCGGAGGAGTCAGCGAATTAATCCGTGCCGGATTCGATACTCTGGTAGACGCAGGGTACAGTCCGGATCTGGCTTATTTTGAGTGCCTTCACGAAGTCAAATTGATTGTTGACCTCATTTATGAAGGCGGCATCAGCAATATGCGTTATTCCATAAGCACCACTGCGGCCTACGGCGATGTAACTCGCGGACCCCGCGTCATCACCCAGGAAACCCGTGCGGAAATGAAACGGATTCTTGCCGAGATCCAAAGCGGAAGTTTCGCCAAAGAATTTATTCTGGAAAACATGGCCAACCGTCCGATGTTTAATGCCAGGCTGGCACAGGATAAAGAACACCCTATCGAAATTGTTGGAGAAAAGCTCAGGAAAATGATGCCCTTCGTTGGCAAGAAGGTGCAGTAAAATTCTATGCGCATTCCAATTGCTAAAGAGGGGTATATTTTCATCCTGCCCCTTGCTGTTTTAACGGGAATTTTTTGGACTTTGTCCTGGTTATGGGCCGTTGGCCTTTTTGGTGGACTGTTTCTTTTTGTCACCTGGTTTTTCCGGGACCCGGAAAGAAACATTCCCGAAGACCCTAACGCCATCGTCTCCCCGGGGGATGGCAAGGTCGTAGAGATTATTCAGGAAAAAGACCCCTTGCTGGATGAGGCCTATACACGGGTCAGTATTTTTCTTAATGTCTTCAACGTTCATGTGAACCGGGTACCCATCGCCGGAAGAATACAGGCCACCCGTTATAATCCGGGAAAATTTCTCAACGCGGCCAGCCACAAAGCTTCACTGGATAACGAACAAAGCGCTATCCTCCTGAATAATGGCCGTGTTACAATTTTAGTGAAGCAGATCGCCGGTTTGATCGCCCGAAGAATCGTTTGTTGGGCAAAGGAAGGCGATGAGTATCAACGCGGACAACGCTATGGCTTGATCCGGTTCGGTTCACGAATGGATGTTTTTCTACCTGAGGGGACAGACATAAAGGTCGCGATTGGCGATATTGTCCACGGAGGAAGCTCCATCATTGGCTATCTAAGGTAAACCGGCGGCGGAGAACCTCCGCTGGTAGTTCGCAATAGCTTTTACCGCTGGCAACAGTGCTCTCGGCTTGAGGAACAATTTCCAGTTGGCCCATACCTAGTGGCGGACTTAGAAAAATTTACGAATAAGTAGAGGCCGCATAAAAATCCATGCAACGTAGCAAAGGCATTCACATCCTTCCCAGTTTGTTCACCACAGGAAATGTTTTCTGTGGTTTCTACGCGTTTGTCGCGGTACTGAATGAACAATTTTATTTTGCCGCCTGGGCCATTGTAGCAGGAATGGTTTTTGATGGACTCGATGGCCGCATAGCCAGGTTGACCAAAACCACCAGCGCATTTGGCGAACAATACGATTCGCTGGCAGACATCATCACCTTTGGCATGGCCCCTGCCTTCCTGGCTTACTCATGGGTATTAAAACCATTTGGCCGGTTGGGGTGGATGGCCGCTTTCCTGTTTCTACTTTGCGCCGCCCTCAGACTGGCCCGGTTCAATGTGAGTAAGCCAGAGACTCGTAGCAAACATTTTACCGGTCTGCCGAGTCCCGCATCAGCGGCTGTAATCGCATCCATCGTGATCGCCTTTGAAGACTTGTTTGCCACACGTATAAATCCTTTCATAATGGTACTGGTGGTTTATGCCCTGGCCTTCCTCATGGTCAGCAATATCAAGTACCCGGCCTTCAAACAGTTTGACTTTAAAAAACGGGTGGTATTTTCCCGTTTCCTGTTTGTGATTTTATTCATTTATGTTCTGGCAACAATACCGCGGGTTGCGTTGTTTATTCTTGGCACCACCTATGCCGTCATCGGACCGATCAGTTTGTTGTTGAAAAATAAAAAACTGGAGGCCGAAGAAACATCCCCTGTAACCACTGAGCATAAGACCGACTAATAACGGTTTACATCCCCCACCAAGGACTTGGAGAGTTTTATAGATGTCATGGATAGATAAACTTAAGGCCGGTATCGGCGGAAAAAAAACCGCCAAGGATGAAGATCTCTGGGTCGGATGCAAAAAATGCAACGAACAGATTTATATTGCCGAACTGGAAGCCAACCTGAAGGTCTGCCCCCACTGCGATCACCATTTCCGTCTGGCGGCCCGGCAAAGGATCCATCAACTCATGGATCAGGATAGTTTTAAAGAGTACGACCAGCACCTGACATCCTCAGATCCCTTAAAGTTCAAGGACACAAAGAAGTATAAAGACCGGATCAAATCCTCTGTCAAAAAAAGCACTTCTAACGATGCGGTGGTCACCGGTTCCGGGTTGATAGAAGGTCTGCCTGTTGAGCTTTGTGTTTTCGATTTCAGTTTTATGGGTGGAAGCATGGGCTCGGTTGTGGGAGAGAAAATCACCCGTGCTATCGAACGCGCCATGGATAACAAGTCGGCCCTGGTCATCATAAGCTGTTCCGGCGGCGCACGTATGCAGGAGGGCATTTTTTCTCTCATGCAAATGGCTAAAACATCGTCGGCACTCAGCAAACTGAGTGAAATGAAAGTCCCTTACGTATCCGTCTTGACAGACCCGACCATGGGCGGCGTCTCTGCAAGTTTTTCCATGTTGGGGGATATCATCCTCGCCGAACCAGGGGCCTTGATTGGGTTTGCCGGTCCACGTGTTATCGAGCAAGTCATTAAACAGAAACTTCCTGAAGGATTCCAGACAGCGGAATTTTTATTGGACCACGGACTCATCGATAACGTAGTTCACCGAAAAGATTTGAAATCCGCCATCGCCCAGCTACTCCATATACTGAAAAACAGTCCTTCCCGAGAACCTGAAACAGCAGAACCCACACTCACCAAACCCCCCGAACTCCTCGGAGCCTAACCACTAGGCCTGGGGCCAGTATGCCGTCGCTTTATTTGGCAAGCGAAGAGTCATCTCGGCTTAATAAAGGGCTTTCCCCTGACAAGGAGAGCTTTGTATAAGTCGTCATTGCGAACGAAGTGAAGCAATCCAGAGAGACTGGATCGCCACGCCACTTTCAGTGGCTCGCGATGACGATCAGCGGGGACTGAGGGTACTATTTCTGAAGAAGCAGCTTATCTATTTCAGCTTTGAAAGCGTTGAACGGTCGGGCACCGCTGATGAGGGCTCCCTTCACGATATTGTCTGTAGTGCGACCCACCACAAACCCCGGTGTGCCGGTGATACCGGCTTTATTGGCATCTTTGATATCCTGTGCGATTCCTTCATCGTATCGACCGGAGGTCAAACAGGATTTGAAGGCATTATTTTCCAGTCCTATCGTTTTTGCGTGACCGAGAATATCATTCTTCCCTAACTTTCCTTTCTCAGCAAACAGAGCATCGTGCATCTGCCAGAACTTATCCTGCTCACCAGCGCAGTGGGCAGAGATGGCGGCGGGTTTGGCGTCTTTATGAAATCCGAGTGGCAGGTCGCGTAAAACAAAACGCAGTTTACCCGTATCGATATATTGCTTCTTCAACTCTTTGTATGCCCCGACATAAAACTTTCTGCAGAACGGACATTGGTAGTCGGTAAACTCCACAATCGTGACCGGAGCTTTCAAGTCCCCGAGAATGGGATTGCCAAGAGTAGCAACACTGGCCGTGGTGGGCCTTGCAGGTCTTCCCCTGCCCTGGGGAGCCAATCCCCTCTTCTTGATCTGGTTCAACTCCTGGCGGATGGCTTTCAATTCTTTCAGGATGGCATCGCCCTGCTCTTTCGTGATGCCTTCGGCAAATGCCGTGAATGGAACAAGGCAGATAATGAGAGCCCACAAAATGATCTTATTCATATTCCTCCAATAAAAAAGGCGGGACGTTAAGTCCCGCCCTTAAAGTTTAATGCCAAGTGCGAATCCGCACCACAAGTGCCTTTTGCTACTACAGTTAGTCAGGCAGTCTTACTGACACACACCGCTTTGACAGACCTGTAATGTGGTTGTGCAATCCACCCCACCGCAGTTTGTGTCGGTGTCTGATGTCACACACACTCCACTGGTACAAGTGCTTCCCGCTAGACAAACACTGCCGCAAGCCCCGCAGTTATTATTATCAGTGTTCAAATCTGCACACTCGGTCGCGCTAGCGTTACAAATAGTCAAGCCCGGTTGGCAAGTTATAGCAGGTACACAAAGGCCAGAGCTATTACAAGAGCTCCCGGGGTAACCAGAGCAGGAAGTCCCTACAGACACGGGGATTCCACAGGCATCAGTACATTCTGTCGGTGTGACGGCGTTCTCATCCACTGAGCCATCGCAGTTGTTGTCGATGCCATCACCACAAATCTCGGGGGTTGCAATATCCCCTGCACAGACAATGGCACCACCCACGCAGGAAGTTATGCCGTTGGAGCAGAAGTCAGAGTCAGTGCCGTCACAAGCATCCCCGCTACCGAGAGCTAACTCATCCACCTGATCGTCACAATCGTTATCGACACCATCGCAAATCTCGACCGCGCCTGGGTAGATGTATGGATCGTTATCGTTACAATCAATGGTTGAATCCCATCCATCTAAATCTAGATCCACAGCACAGGGTTGTATGTTACATGCTTGAGTTTCTGTTAACGAAGGACAAGCCTGTCCACCATATGCAGACTGAACAATAATCGAACGGGTTCGGGTTGACGTGCCCCCACCGCAGCTAGCGGAACAGGCGGAATAAGGACTCCAGGCAGAAACCACGCAATCCACAGGGGCGGAAGTACACACGCCGCCTTCATCCACCGAGCCATCGCAGTTATTGTCGAGGCTGTCACAGACTTCTTGCGCGCCTGGATAAACGGCGGCGTTTCTATTATCACAATCCCCTTGAGCACCAGTGAAACCATCGCCATCCGCATCCGACAAACAAAATGGAGTGATGAAGGTGCCGACATTTGTGGTTTGCCCCTCTACAGTCACCACATTGGGCAGAGTTCCTATAACATTTCCGTTTAACTCAAAGACAATGGTGTGAGTGCCAGCAGGAACATGGCTAAAAGTAAAGTCACCATTAAAAGGTAAGCGAACGGAAAAAGACCGACCCGGAATATGGGCCAGCATCCCCAACCCTCCGGTTGGAATACAAGGGTCCAACCTTCCAGCTATTTCCGCGCCGTCAGCACCTGATGAACCCGTTGCCCCGTCTGCGCCATCAGCGCCTGCTGAACCGGTTGCGCCTGTAGCACCTGTCGGACCCGCTGGACCTGTTGCACCTGCGGGACCGGTTGCGCCTGTATCCCCCTTGGGGCCTGTTGCGCCCTGTGGTCCGATAGCGCCTTGTGATCCGGTAGCACCTTGTAGCCCGGTAGCACCTTGTGGTCCTGTTGCACCCGTAGCACCTGTATCACCCTTGGGTCCTGTTGCACCAGTCGGTCCTGTTGCGCCGGTAGCACCCGTTGGACCTTGACCACCCGTTGCGCCCGTAGCACCTGCCGGACCGGTTGCTCCCGTAGCACCTGTGGGACCTGCCGGGCCTTGCGGTCCGGTATCGCCTTGCGGTCCGGGGGTCAGTTCAATCGTATCGACCTGTTCCTGCAAAGCCTTCACCGCTTCGCGCAATCTCTTATTGCCCTTCAATTTATTTTTATCGTCATCATCGTCATCTTTATCCTTCTTCTGCGCAAACGCCGCGTTGGAAAAAGCCGGATCGGCAATCAATGCGTTACCGGTAAGACTGAAAACGAAAAATAAAAGTGTAAAGAGAGATACTAAGGTTGGCAGGCGTCGCATAGTTTTTTCCCCGTAAAAGAAAATCGTTCAGTTGAAATAAATAGCGAAGAAGTGGGGACGCTGGAAACGCCCCGCCTCAAATTTTGATGCAAAAGGTTAAAATTTATTGGCAGATAAAACTACCTGCAGTATTTATGCATGTCTGGCCAGAAGCACACGGGCTGACAGGCCCTGCACATTCATTAATGTCTGCTTCACATCTATCGCCAGTAAAGCCAGTCGGACAAGAGCATGTGTTGCCCTCTACACAGGTGCCACCATTTTGGCAAGAAGGAGTGCATTGAACTTCCTCTACAGCACCGCCTCCTATATCGATATCGGGAACGGAGCAATCCGCTCCCGTAAAACCAAATGCGCAGACACAACTACCATCCGGCGCACAGGTGCCATTACTGCTACAGGAAATCGCCGAATTACAGGTAGATAGTTGAAGAGAACAATCTGTCCCGCTAAAACCAACATCGCAGGTACAAAGTCCCGAGCCCGTATCACAAGAGCCGTTGTTGCTACAGTTATTCAGGCAGGACGACTGACATACACCGCTGACGCAGACCTGTCCAGAGACTGTGCAGTCCACCCCACCACAGTTTGAATCGGTGTCACAACCTTCATCCACCTGGCCATCGCAATTGTTGTCAATGCCATCGCCACAAGCCTCCATCGCACCGGGGTTCACGTTGGCATTAGTATCGTCGCAATCCCCGGAATCGCCTGGGTACGATGGTTCCAGGTATCCATCATCATCATTATCAAAACATTCATCACGATTGCAGGGTTCGACACTTTCTGTAATGGATTCTGTACCAGGATCAACTGGACAGGCCGCCCCACCATTTGAAGGTTGAACAAGAATCGTACGGGTTCGGGTTCGGACCCCTCCGCCACAGAAATGGGAACATTCAGACCACGCGCTCCAGTCAGACACCTGGCAATCTACAGGTGCAGAAGTACTACACACGCCGCCCTCATCCACCGAGCCATCGCAGTTGTTGTCGATGCTATCGCAGACTTCCGATGCACCCGGATTGACGCTGGCGTTACCATTATCACAATCCCCCTGTGCGCCGGTGAAGCCATCTCCATCCCCATCCCCGGAACAAAATGGAGTGATGAAGGTGCCGACATCTGTGGTCTGACCTTCCACCGCCACCACACCGGGTAGAGCTCCTATAACATTACCGTTTAATTCGAAAACGATGGCATGGGTACCGGCAGGGACGTGACTGAAAACGAAATCGCCACTAAAAGGTAAGCGCACTGAAAAAGAGCGACCCGGAATATGGGCCAGCATCCCCAATCCTCCGGTTGGAATACAAGGGTCCAGTCTGCCAGCTATTTCCGCCCCTGTTGGACCGGCTGAACCGGTAGCACCTGTTGCGCCAGTAGTTCCTGTATCACCTTGAGGACCTGTCGGTCCTGTTGCACCCGTTGCGCCGGTAGCACCTGTTGGGCCTGCCGGGCCTTGGGGTCCGGTGTCGCCTTGCGGTCCGGGGGTCAGTTCAATTGTATCGACCTGTTCCTGCAAAGCCTTCACCGCTTCGCGCAATCTCTTATTGCCCTTCAATTCATTTTTATCGTCATCATCGTCATCTTTATCCTTCTTCTTCTGCGCAAACGCCGAGCTGGAAAAAGTCGGATCAGCAATCAACATATTGCCGGTAAGACTGAAAATGAAAAATAAAAGTGTGAAGAAAGATACTAAGGCTGGCAGGCGTCGCATGGTTTTTCCCCTGTAAAAGAAAACCGTTCAATTTGGAGTAAGTAGCTTCGTGGGTGGTATGCGATGCACAGGATATTCCTATGCAGATACGAGTTATATAGCACCTAAGTTAGGTACGAGCAAGCTCAAAAAAAACAGCATTTTGCAGGGATAGACTGCCCTGAGTAGGGGGTGGGGAAATACTTTGATAAACCGCTCTTTACTAATATATGGATGGAGGTACCACTAGAGGAAGCTTGCAACCAAAACTCAACCCCCCTCTGTCCCCCCTTGTCAGGGGGGAGGCAAACAACAAGAACTCTTTAAGCCGAGAAACTCTTTACTCACCTAATAAAGCTGCCGCTCATTGCGTGTCGAGGCACTCGACCTAGGCGCCGAGGCTTTTGACGGTGTCTTCGATCGACATGGCGATGCAGGTGAAGATGGGTGTGTCTTCTTTTACATACTTGCTTCCTTCGGTTTCTCTCAACTCCTGAACCAGGTCGAGGAAGTCATCCGGGGAATTGGACTCGAAAGCCACCACAAACTCGTAGTCGTCAATACCGAAACTATAGGTCGTGTTCAGTTTGACGGAAGGATATTTGTTGCCGACAAAAATATGCTCGTCCATGATTCCCTGACGGGTGAACTGGGTCAGCAGGTACCATTCGCGCGTCTTGACGAAGGGGTAAATAAATAGATATTTCGCCTTGCCGGGAATGAGGTGCGTTCGGTCTTCCTCATGTTCCGGGTTGATGAAGTCCATATACATCGACCGCTTGGTCATGGAAAGGTAGCTATATGGCGTATGCAAATAGGCTCCCAAACCAGTCTGCATGAGCTGGGTAGTCATTTTCTGGAACTCTTCCATGCTGTAGGAGATGCGCCATGTCATGATATCGACATCACCACGCAACCCGACCATGGAATAACACAGGAGAATCATATCCGGACTGCTGTCATATTCCTCGAGAACATCAATGAACTCTTTCATGCTCTTGTCGCGTTCTTCTTTGGGCAGTCTGCGAAACGCGGGATCGAGTTTATAGAAAGTAAAACTGACGTATTGACGTTGGACAGGCGGTTCACCCCCATTAGCTTGCTGTTCTTCTGCCTTCTTTTTGCGGGCCAGTTCCATGGCTTCGCCTTCACGTTCCTGCCGGGCACGAGAAACCACACCATCATCGACCACAGCAAGACCTTTATCTTTGGCATATTGCTCAATGCCTCGCACCACACTCTTGCGCACAAAAAACGGCACGTTCGTCATGCGGGTCCGGGCCTCATCGGTCCATTCCAGCTCCACAGCAGGCATAAAATCTTCTAGCTCTTTATCGTCAATACTCATAAGTTTCTTCTCAATATGAAATGGGTTGTTGGAAACCGTCATTATATCTAAAACTGTTTAAAAATCAAACCCTCTTCGAGGCATAATAAACCGCCTCCCCCTGATAAGGAGACCTTTGCATAAATCGTCATTGCGAACGAAGTGAAGCAACCCAGCGAAACTCTGGATCGCCACGCCGCTTTGCGGCTCGCGAAGACGGCCCTGTGAGGCCTGGTTTGTCATGCTGAGGCTCTCGAAGCATCTCGCTATTCTGTTTGTTACGCAAAGCTCCCCCTGATAAGGGGCCACTAGGCGTGGGGCCAAAATGCAATAGCTTTAGCTGGCTAGTCGGATATTGTCTCGGCCCAAAAAACCCTTGTTCACTGGGTCCAGCGTCACGCTGGCGCCTAGCCCACTTCCGTGGGAGGGGATATAGCAACTGCTTTTTAAGCCGAGACAGCTCTTTGCTAGCCAGACAAACATATTGCCAGTCGGCCCCACGCCTAGTGGTGGCAAAAGCGCATCTCAGGGCCTAGATTACTGGGGAGGACAATATCAGGGTTGATGAGGAAACGGTCATGGACTCTACTGTCACCCTTTCGAACGCACAGAGTTTTATTGAGCTCGAAAATGAGTTTGGAGCTCGCAACTACGCACCTCTTGATGTCGTATTGGCCCGGGGCCAGGGCGTCTGGGTCTGGGATGTGGAAGACAATAAATATCTGGATATGCTGGCATCGTATTCCGCCCTCAATCAGGGCCATTGCCATCCACGCATCCTGACTGCCCTGATCGAACAAGCCAAAAAGCTTACCCTGGTTTCCCGGGCTTTTCGTACCGACCAGCTGGGTCCCTTCTATAAAGAAATCTGCGAAATGACCCACTCACATAGCGTCCTACCCATGAACAGCGGTGCCGAAGCAGTCGAAACCGCCCTCAAAGCCGCGCGCAAATGGGGATATAAGGTCAAAGAGATCCCCGAAAACATGGCTGAGATCATCGTCTGCGCCAACAATTTTCATGGGCGGACCATCACCATCGTCGGGTTCAGCACTGAATCGCAATATCGAGACGGATTCGGTCCCTTCGCGCCTGGATTTGTCACCATCCCCTTTGGGGATGCCGAGGCCCTGGAGTGGGCCATCACCCCCAATACGGTTGCCTTTCTGGTGGAACCTATTCAGGGTGAAGGAGGTATTATTATCCCGCCTGCCGGTTACCTGAAAAAAGTGCGCGAAATCTGCGATCGCCACAACGTCCTGCTCATCCTCGATGAGATCCAAACTGGACTTGGCAGAACCGGCAAACTCTTCGCCGAAGAACATGAGGGTATCGAGTCCGACCTCACCCTGGTGGGCAAAGCCCTGTCGGGCGGATTCTACCCCATCTCCGCTGTGCTCTCGAACAAAGAGGCCCTGTCCGTTTTCAATCCGGGTGACCACGGTAGCACCTTCGGCGGCAATCCCCTGGCCTGTGCGGTGGCCAGGGAAGCATTGAAGATAATTAAAGATGAAAATCTCATTGAAAATTCAATGGTTATGGGTAATTATCTCATTCAAAACCTGAATAGACTTTCCTCGCCGTATATCAAAGAAGTCCGAGGAAAAGGATTGTTGGTCGGGGTGGAATTGAAGAAATCAGCTGGCGGAGCCAGAAGGTTTTGTGAAGCTTTAATGGAAAAGGGCATCCTGTGCAAAGAGACGCATAAACACGTGATCCGTTTCGCCCCACCGCTCACCATCACCAAAGAAGAGCTCGACTGGGCCCTTGAACGGATTGAGCCCGTCCTCTGCCCGTAACCCCGCAAAAGCTTAGCCACCGGCGGCTCACCGGTCAGCCTGCTAAGGGTTAAAGGTGGGGATTGTTGCCAGCTTTTTCCATTTGTTGAAGTAGTAACGGATGTTACCCGACTTGGTGGGATAGATCTTTTCATACTTCACTTCCCCGCCCTCTTTCTTTTCGACAATCACGATTTTCTTATCCAAAAGCTGGGTGGATTTCGCCACATACAAAAAAGTATAGGGCTGGTCACGCGCTATCATGCGGTGTAGGTCGCGCGCCATTGCAACTTGTTTTTCTCTGTCATATTCCCGGCGGATTCTTGTTATCAGCCGGTCTGCTTGCGGGTTCTTATATCCCACAAAATTTAACTGGCGCGGACCCGCCTGGCTGGAATGCCATATCTGATACATATCCGGGTCAATGCCCATGCTCCACCCCAACACCAGCGCATCGAATTTGAGCGTGTTGACAAAATCTTTCAGGAATACGGCCCATTCAAAAAGCTGGGTGTTGCATTTTATGCCGATCTTACGCCAACTTTCTTGCACGATGGTGAGGATGTTTTTGCGGATCGGGTTGCCACTGTTGGTGATGAGGTTGAACTCAAAAATTTTTCCATTTTTCTCCAGCCAGCCATCGGCGTTCTTCTTCCACCCCATTCGGTTCAGGATTTCCAGTGCGGCATCCGGGTCGTAAGGCAGTGGTTTCACATCGGGATCGTACCAGTCGGTGATTTTCGGGTAGGGCCCTGTCACTCTTTCCCCTTCCCCGTACAGGATGTATTTAATAATGGGGTCGATGTCGATAGCCATGCCAAGGGCCACGCGCACATCGCGGTCAGCAAACAACGGGTTGCGCATGTTGTACCCTATATAGGAATAAAATAATCCTAGGTTGGAGAAACTCTGGTATTTTTCGTCCTTGGAAAACCGTGCCACCTGGTGTGGTTGTACGGAATAGTTATCGACCGCTCCGGCATAGAACTCCATCTCCTGAGTCAGGCTGTCGGGGATGATGCGCATGACATATTCTTCGTATTCGGGTGCGCCTTCCCAATAGTTTTTGTTGCGTTTCAGGCGTATCAGTTCATCGGTTTTCCACTCAGCGAACGTGAACGGTCCAGTGCCGATGGGGTGTCGGCCGAAGTTACTATCTCGCAGGGTGAAAGCCTCGGGCTCGCGCCCTCTTTCGCTCGCTTCGGCCAAGAGCCTTTCGCGGTTGAGCAAGTGTTCGGGCAAAATGCCCATGGCCCAGGAACCGATAGCTGGTGAGAACAGACGTTTGTAAGTAAAACGGATTTTATAGGGTCCCAGCACCTCGGCATTTTTCACCGGTTCGTAATCGGATTTTCGTGGTGAGGTGCCCTTCGGGTCCATGATCGACTCATAGGTGAACAACACATCGCCGGAATCGAACGGGTGACCATCGTGAAAAACCACATCTTTTCTCAGGTCGAAAGTGATCACCGGATTATGCTCAGTAATCGGCAGTATTTCTTCATAACGGGATTGTAACGCCGCCTGTTTTGCCGGGTCTTTTGCGCGGATGAATTTTTCATAGGGGAAGGTTGTAAAATATTCTTCCCCCAGCCATTTTTTGATGGGCACAAAGAAATCCTGATCGATTTTTTCGAGGGTGAATTTCAGGCGCGGCGGCTGGTGGACGGTGTAGGTGATTTTTTCGGGCTTGTCCTCCGAGTTCATAGGGGCAAGCTCGACTTCCACGGTTTTTCCAGGGATGACTTCTATGGAACGCAGGTTTTTAGTCCATGCCTTATTGCCCTCAAGCGCAGTGAGCAACGTGTCGGGCCAGTCCTGCACAGTTTGTGCGATACTACCGCCGGGCAAAAAGGCGACTGTGTTTACTGCAAGGGTGGCCTCTTCAAACTGGGTCCAGGATTCAGCCAGCCGGGGGCGGTACTTCAGGTTCTGGTCGAGGTCGATGAGACCATCGAAAACCAGGTCGTTGATGGAGCTGGACGATGTGTCGGCACTTAAGACAGGGTTCAGTATCTGCGCATCCCCACTGGAGCCCTGAACATATTTAACCAAACGAGCCGGATTGCCCACTGCCTGTTTATCGTAAGTAGGTACCCAGAAAAAAGATTGCAGGAGAAACAAACTCAGCGCGATGGGAAAATAGATAAGAATTTTTTTGACAATCATGATGAAATCATATCAAATCAATGAAGGAAACAGGGTTAATTTTCGCCCCAAATATGCCGATAAAAGGAGCAGATTAATTTCTTGTAACACTTTGTGTATCAACGCAAAGCCTGTTGGTTTTTAATGGGTTTTCCAAATCGGCCTGTTTCCTAAAAAAAATCTTGACTTGGTCTGGTTTTGACTATAGTTTGGGTCACCTTTTGAGAGGCTCCAATTGATGAGCACCTTTAAAATCAAAAAAAATTATAGTTAACCTTATAGTTCGTTTTTTTATAGATCATTAACCACTTAGAAGGAAAAACAAGATGGCAACATTAATCACTGACGAATGTATCAACTGTGGTGTATGCGAACCGGAATGTCCTAACACGGCAATCACCGAAGGTGAAGATTTCTATGAAATCGAAGCCGATCTGTGTACCGAATGTGTAGGGTTCCATGGCGAAGAAGCCTGTCAGGAAGTTTGTCCGGTTGACTGCTGTATTCCTGATGAAGATAAAAGAGAGTCGGAAGAAGAATTGCTGGAGAAAGCCGGCAAAATTCATCCTGATGATACTTTTCCGGCCTTGGAGGCTTTGACCAACGAGACTTCTCTTTTCCGCAACCCTGATCGGAAAAACGCAAATCTTTAATTCTGCCATAATCGGGCTCCGGGTTTTAATACCCAGAGCCCGTTTTTTTCTCCTGCGGAAATACAAGGGCGGAATTATGGTCCTTGACAACCGTGCCTGACATCAGTCATAGTCTAAAATTCATTTGTTATTACTGCGGGGTGGAGCAGCCTGGTAGCTCGTTGGGCTCATAACCCAAAGGTCGTCAGTTCAAATCTGGCCCCCGCTACCAATAAAACAAAGGCTTAGAGGGGTTTCCCTTCTAAGCCTTTTTTGGTAATGCTTTCTTTTTGCTTTCCTTTTCAAATCTTGGACTTAAAAACCCAAAGGTTTCCAGTTCAAATCTGTCCCCCCTACCAAATAAAATAGGGGTACGGCAGTAGCCGTGACCCTCTTTTTTTATCCTCAACTTTTTTATATACTGATACCGCTTCGTCTTCAAGCTCCCTAGAAGTGGCACACGAAAACAGGTTCAATATGTACTCCGCATTAAAATGTGTTGCTCTTACTATGAATATAAAACTTTTAGAAAAACATTGAAGTAGGCAGAGGGAAGAAATTATGGCGAATGATTTTAGTCTTTTTAAGTTTGATGGGGATTCAACAGGACCCTTTTTTAAATTAGTTCAAAGGTTTTTCGACCCAATGTACGTTAGAAAAATGGCCCAAGCTAAAGCGGATGCAGATATGGTTTTGTTGGATTCAGAAATAGAATTAAACGAGAAGCGAAACCGGACTTTTAACCGTTTTATGCAGGAGGAAGAGAAAAAACAAACTAATATTGATAATATTTTATTAGAAGCAGGTCCCATGCTTAATGACAACGCAAAGCCTGAAGACATAGAAAATGACTGGATAGCTAATGCTAATGAAAAGATGAAAAATGTATCAGAGAAAGATATGCGAAACCTATGGGCAAAACTCCTAGCAGGAGAAGCAAATCAACCCCTCTCTTTTTCCAAAAGAACTGTTAACTTTGTCGGAGATTTAGAAAAATCAGATGCTGAATTATTCACTAAATTCTGTTCTTTCACAATTCAGTCAGGTGGCTTTCTTCCCGTGATTTACAAACATACAGACAATGTTTATAATTCAAACGGAATTTACTTTGACACCTTAGAACATTTAGATGCCATTGGCCTAATAAAATTTCAGCATATCAGTAATTTTCAAAAAATGGGGCATCCAAAAACTGTTAACTGGTTTTATTTTGGCAAACCTTTTCTTATAGAATATAAGAATGAAACAGACAATAAGTTTAATTTCGGCCATGCGAACTTGACTAAAATAGGAAATGAATTAGCTCCCATAGCAGGGAGCAAACCAATACACGGGTTTTTTGAACATCTAATAATAAATTGGAAAAAATTAGGTTACAAAATTACTGACTTGGCAACAGGAGAAATTTTTACTCCTCGATAACAAGAAAAAGCAGGAACATGAATTGTTCATGCTCTGCCCTTTCTCAGGAATATTGCTTTCTTTTTGCTTTCTTTTTTCCAGAAAAAGCCAGAAATAGCCAGAAAAGCTAAATTTTAAATTGCTTATTTTATAAGGCTTTAGTCGTCTGTGTTTCTGGTAATTTTGGTATATTTGCGTTCTCATAACCCAAAGGTCGTCAGTTCAAATCTGGCCCCCGCTACCAATAAAAAAAGGGTCTACGGCAAACACCGTAGACCCTTTTTCTTTTACTGTCAATTCAGGTCCACTTTGGGGGGGCTAATATTTCTTATGCAGAAAGGACATTATCACCGCCAAAGCAACGATAATGCCAATTATTGTTTCCCAATTTTGGAACATGATCGACCCTTCTTCCGGCTAATAACTTCCCAATACCTGCTCCTTGAAGGAAAAAAAATACCAGAGCATGCAAAGGGAAAATGGCTCCCAAACTTCAAAAGGGGGACTGAACCTCAAACCATTTCACAGCACACTCTGGCTCAATTGGGAGGACTGCCCTCCCCGTCCTACATGGTAAATCTGGTGCCTGCGTCTCTGTCTGTCAAGTGAGGTTGGGAATAATATCTGGTATAATACGATCTTAAATACAGGACACCCCGTTAGGATATGGAGGAAAAAAAATGGAACAGCGAAGAGAACGTGACAGAAGACAAGGGGACAGGAGGACGGAAGATAGTCCCGTTCAGATAAGTACCCGTAGCACAGATAGAAGAAGCGGAGAGCGAAGAAACTAGTAAAACATAAGGGAACCCTACTAAGGCGTTGGTTCGTCCAGTGCCTTTTTTTATTGAATACGGGCGATACGGGTTTGAGCTAATTTCCGGACATAATGGATCAGTTGCCAAACTTGAGTATCATTCAAATGGTTCTTGAAAGAAGGCATACCGGTGCCAGGAGACCCATTTTTTATAATCCAGAAGAGTTGACCATCCGGCACCCCGTTAATTGTCTGGGCACAGGTAAAGTTCCTGGGAGGAGGTGTCAGCCCTACCGCCATCATTCCTTTTCCATCCCCACTAGTTCCATGGCAATTCTTGCAAGCCAGAGGCTTGGCCTTTTCCTCAAAAAGACCTTTTCCTTCCAAAATATTCTCTATGGTAGGCTTTAACGGATTAACTCTGTTGTAAAGTTCCCTGGGGGCTTGTTTGGTATTACGTGGCTGAGGACAAGCCGCCCAAAGTGGAGTAGAGAACCAAATCATCAACAAAAGGAAACATAAAGCGACCACTCCAATTTTAACGCGAGGTTGTGTTTTCATCTTTTTCTCTTCATCTGCACTCATCAAAAGAACCCTTTTATTTACCTAAAGAGCAATATGAGTCCTGTTTACGAAAACATCAATACCATCTACTTGTAATCTGGCTCCTGCTAACAAATAAAAAAAGGGTCTACGGCGAACACCGTAGGCCCTTTTTGGTCTTTTATTAATTTCTGGTGTACAGACTGATCGTCCGCAGGAAACTAATTAAAAGTCCCCCTTCTTTTACCTCCGCCCTTGCATTGGCCTGAGACAGTTTTGTGGCAATTTGTATCACGGTTTTGGATAGGGCAAGAACTTGACTTTGGGTCTTAAGGTCTTTATATATGGGCTGTAGAGCCTGTAGTTTTTTTTGTTGTGGTGAGTGCAACCGTTGAGTCAAATCAAGCTTTCATCTCTTTCCCGCTTTCCAATCCGTCAGCTTTCCTAATGTGACCTGTTATGTCTAAATTCATAAAGCTGGCTTTTCTCATTATAGGTTGCCTGCTTTTAGGATGGGCCATCAACGCAGTGGACCTGATAAGTGTTGGAGCCCTTCTTAAAAAACTGGGTGGGGGCTTTCTGGTCGTCATCCTTCTCTACGCAGGGGTTACCTGGTTGGACACCCTTTCCTGGAAATGCAATTTTCGCCCTGAAGAAACTCAACACTTTACGGATGGGAAATTATGGCGGATTCGGCAGATCGGTGAGGCCTATAACATGATCACTCCCTTCGCAACATTAGGGGGGGAGCCGCTGAAAGCTCAACTTTTAAAGGAACATCAGGGGATCAGTTTAAAACAAGCCATTTCTTCACAAATCATCTCCAAAACCACTTTTCTAACAGGACTCATCCTGTTCTTCATCCCCGGGATAACCATGATCATGAACTCATCGAAAGTTTCAGAGGAGTTCAAAACAATCAGCCTTGTTGGAATGGGAACACTTTCTACCTGTATTTTTCTGTTTTTCGTTTTTCAGGTTACGGGAATCCTGGGCAAACTCTGCCACTGGTTTGGTCAAAAAACCAGCAGGCCCAACCTGAAACATAATCTAAAAAAACTCGAACATTTAAATGAGCTGTTCTCAGGTTTCTATGGCAAATATCCGGTGAGGGTGGTCAAGGCTGTGATTTTGGCTTTTCTTGGGTGGGTATTGGGTCTCGGGCAAATGTACGCAATCCTTTATTTTCTTGGTTTTCCGGTCAGCTTTTACGATCTTTGGGTTATGGAAGCGTTGGCCCAATTGGTAAAAATTGGCAGTTTCATGATCCCTTTGAGCCTGGGTGCCCTGGAGGGCGGTTTGATTTTGATATTCACGGCGTTGGGTTACCCCGCAAATCTGGGCTTGGCTGTTTCGCTTGTAGCAAGGATGAAAGATCTGGTCTGGGTGGGACTGGGGCTGGCATTGGATGGCAAAATGACCTTCACCGCTAAGCGCGGGGCCAACGAGCAATAACCCTCGCTGGCTAACGTGACGCTCTTCTCGGCTTAACGATCTCTTTGTATCGGCCTCCCCTGCCAAGGGGCGGTCAATGACCGATGACAACTAGCAACAAGGCTACGCCTTGAAAAAATATACAATGACTCTACTGGCGAGCAACCGTTCTTCTCGGCTTAACAAGCTCTTACTCATTCCCACCGGGCGTGGCCCGGCTAGAAATTATCTCGGGAAACTCCTCGGTCGCGCCCTCTTCCACCTGGCGTGTGACCCAGAGATGTGGTGAAGACATCTCCCTGCTGAACCAGACCGTCGTGTGCAGTCCGAATGGTTCCAATCCGGTTCTCTTTAATCTCTAAAGCTGCTTCGTCAATCAGGTCCTCTTCCTTTTTAGCGGCTTCCGTCTTTTTAGGCTTAGTGCCTTGGTCTTCGCTTGCGCCTTCTGAAGATTCGGCTGGTTCTGTAGCCACGGTTTCACTCTCAGCTTCCAGCTCTTCAGCCTCTGCCTCTTTCATGGAGCTTTTAAAGTTTTTTATGCTCCTTCCAAAGGCGGAACCAATCTCCGGAAGTTTGCCAGCTCCAAAAATGATCATAATAATGACCAAAATTATCATTAACTCAGGAAAACCTATTCCCATCATAAGCTCTTTCTCCTTTTGGCTAATCTGATTGAGACGTCAGTCTATCAAAACAAGCTCTGAATTGACAGAGTTTTACTGCCCGGCCATACGACCGGGCAGCACCCATAGAGCGGGTAATACTCTATACTTCCTCCTGATTAAAGGAGTCCCGGGGGACCTAGTGTCCCAAATGTCCGTTCAAAATAGGGGAGCTTAGAATCGCTTTATTCCCCTTGGCGAGATCTTTTGCTTTTTTAAAATGCTTGGTCGCCGCTCCATGGTCTCCCATTTTATCCAGAGCAACCGCTTCATTAAAGTGTATTTCCGCTATAGAACTGTCTTCCGCGGCGGCTTCCTTAAAATGTTTCAATGCCTCCTCTGCATGGCCCATCCCCCAATGCTTGATTCCTGCTTTATTATGCATATCAGCACCGGCATTAGACCCTGCGGGAAGTGCCATCGGACCCTCTCCAGCAACAGCTGTGAGTGGCAAGGAAATTAAAACCAAGGCAAATAAAACTGAGATTACTGTTCGCATATCACAACTCCCTTAATGTTGAATTTACAATCACCTCAAAAACTTAAATGGTATGAACCCAATTTAACATATTTATAGATCCAAATTGAATAGCGAATTGATGTCGTTATATTTGACCCGGAACGGCAATAAGTCTATGATGAGTCCATTAGCAAAGTATTGTATTTAATGATTTTTCTCGTTTGAATCTCTTTTTATGCCCCAGGACCAAACCCTAGACTTTGACAAGCTGGTCTCCGATAGGATCGAAAGGGGAGTTGCGAATGTCAGCCTTTGCCTGGAAAACAAAAAACTGGGCGATGATGAAGTAATCCGCCTGGCAGAAATGGAGGTTTTAGCCGAGCTGACCCATCTGGACCTGGGAGAAAACAATATCAGCGACAAAGGTTTGTCGGTGCTTTGTAATTCCCCTTCCACAAAAAACCTGAAAGTATTAAATTTGAAATCCAATAATATTACTGAAGTAGGAGCTCAGTCTTTAGCCCAGGCAACGAACCTCTCCCAACTGGAACAGTTGATTTTAAAGTTCAACCGTATTGGAGAACAGGGGGCAAAATATCTTGCGCAATCGGAAACTCTTGTAAACCTGACCACGCTGGATCTTTTTCGCAACCGGATTGGCGATGCAGGTGCAAAAGCCATCAAATCCTCAAAAATTTTCAGAAGGGTGAGCCGTCTCAGGCTCGACTGAATATCAAATGGACCTATCAAGAGCCTATCCACGTAGCCCAAAAGAAGAAATGGCCGGTTTGGTGCATTTAGCACGCATGATCGACAAAGCCCAGGCCTTTAAACAAGGCCAGATGGCGGACTATATCTATCCCTCCCCGCTCGATAAAATCATCCTGAATTTCCTGCGTATTGACTCGGATGTCTTTGCAGCTAAAGCCATGGAAAGCAGCGATGAAGAAATTCGTACATGGGCCGAGGAAACGCTTAAAGGTAAAAAACCCGAAGAGCTCGAATTCATCAATGACCAGATTCTTAAACGACGACCAGACTCTGAAGATCGACTGAAATATTTTTACCAAACCCGCGACAGGATTGATCCTTCAAGAGCCGATGTCGAAACCTGGGTCGACCTTTTGGACTTGGAGGAAGGCCGCCTGCCAAAAAAATAATTTTATTCCCGACACTTTTCACGCATGGTATTACTGCCTGTTTTGGTCCAACTATCCCCCGCTTGCCGCTATAACAATTGATCATGAAAAAATCACTGGAAAACCAAAAGCCCATCACATTTAAAAAGAAAAAGAAACGTTCCAAACTTGGAAAGATTCTAATCGTCACGTTTTATTCCCTCACCCTTTTTTGTTTGATCGCAGGTTTTGCCGGGGCAAGCTTTATATATTTCCACTATTCCCAGGACCTGCCGGATGTCCGTGAATTAAAAAATTATCATCCCAGCACCATCACCCAGATTTATTCGGACGGGGACGAGAAGGTCGCCGAGTTTTATATAGAAAAGCGCATCATGGTTCCGCTTGAAGATATTCCTCTGGCCTTGAAACAGGCCACTCTGGCGGTTGAGGACTCCAACTTCTACTACCACCTGGGCATTGACCCTAAAGCTATTTTCAGGGCCTTTATCACCAACATGAAAGCCGGACGTGTGGTGGAGGGCGGGAGCACTATTACCCAGCAATTATCCAAAACGTTATTTTTATCCCGCGAACGCACATTACCTCGAAAAATCAGGGAAGCCATATTATCCGTCAGGCTGGAACTGGTTTTCACCAAGGATGAGATTCTCGAAATGTATCTTAACCAAATTTATTACGGGCATGGCAGTTACGGCGTGGAGGCCGCCGCCCGCACCTATTTTGGCAGGGGTGTTGCGGATATTACTATAGCGGAATGTGCGATGATCGCCAGCCTTCCAAAGGCTCCCAACCACTACTCACCGTATAAGGACCCGAAACGCGCGCGCAAAAGAAGAAATCACACCATTCGTAGAATGTCCTATCTTTCTTTCATCACCAAGAGCGAAGGGGAAAGTGCTCTGAACGAGGAGTTTCACCTGGGTGAAGTTACAAGCATGCTCAACAGAGCTCCTTATTTTGTTGAACATATACGGCAGTTCCTTGAAGAGAAGTATGGCAGTAGCAAGCTTTATCGCGGCGGTTTAAAAGTTTATACCACTCTCGATATGGATCTACAGGAATCCGCCCAGAAATCTGTCATAAAGCATTTAAGAATCGCTGATAAACGATATGGCTATCGAGGCGCATTAGACAATTGGGATCTATCCAGAGGAGAATTATCCATTCAGGAAGCCTTGATAAAAATGAACCGCTTTAAAGAGGGTGAAGGCATCACAGCGGGTAAGATTATAAAGGGGGTTGTGGTTTCGGTAAATGAAAAACAAGTATCGGTTTTTTTGGGACCTGATGAAGGAACCATCGACATTCGCGATATGAATTGGGCAAGGCCACCCAATACACGGCTGGACGGAAGATGGGCAAGAATCAAAAGGCCGAGCGAAGCTCTGCACCCAGGAGATTTAATTTTGGTAAAACCACTAAGGATTCTTGAAGGCAGTCTGGGCTGGGCACTGGCCTTGGAACAAGAGCCCGATGTGGAAGGCAGTCTGGTAAGCCTGGACCCGAAAACAGGTCAAGTCAAGGCTATGGTTGGAGGTTATTCCTTCGCCAAAAGCCAGTTTAACCGGGCCGTGCAGGCTATTCGGCAACCGGGCTCCGCATTCAAACCCATTATCTATGCGGCCGCAGTCAAGGAGGGTTTTTCCCCGGCCAGCATCATCATAGACTCCCCGATAATATTCAAGGAAAAGGAAGATGCCTTTGATAAATGGAAACCTGTAAATTTCGAGGAAAAATTTTACGGGCCAACGTCACTACGCACCGCCCTCACCCACTCTCGCAATGTGGTGACCGTCAAGCTCATGCAAAATATCGGTATCAAGGGAACTATCAAACTGGCAAAAAGCCTGGGCATCACCTCCAATATGGAAAGAAACCTGTCCATATCGCTGGGGTCATCGGGGTTAACACTATTCGAACTCACTTCCGCCTATTCAGCATTTGCAAATAATGGAACCCTGATCAAACCCCGCTCAATCAGGAGTATTCAAAACCGTAAAGGAGAAATCCTATATACCGCTAAACCCGAAATTACCCAGCCGATTTCCCCAGGCGTTGCTTATACCATCACAAGCTTATTGCAAAGCGTTGTGGAACACGGAACCGGAAAAAAGGTTAAGGTGCTCAATCGACCTGTGGCAGGAAAAACAGGAACTACCAATAATTTCGTGGATGCCTGGTTCATGGGCTATACACCGGAGCTTGTAACCGGGGTTTGGGTCGGCAAGGATAAAGACGAACCTCTGGGGAGAAATGAAACGGGATCCCGGGCCGCCATACCCATATGGTTGCAATTCATGCAGGAGGCTCTTGCCAACAAACCTGTCACTAATTTCCAAATGCCCAGCGAGATTCAATATTTAAAGATCCTCCCGGAAACCGGAGAGATCACTTCATTTGGCGAGCCCGGTTCACAGTTTGAAATTTTCCTGCAAGACCATCTCCCCGACAACGTACAACCTTTCCCTGAGAGTTTCCCGGAAGACACATTCCTGAATTAATCGGAGCATATGCCACCCCAAAAACCCCCGCAGGGGTAGAAGCGAGATGCTTCGACAAGCTCAGCATGACAAATCAAACCCCACAGGGTCGTCGTCGCGAGCCGCAAAGCGGCGTGGCGATCCAGAGTTTCGCTGGATTGCTTCGCTTCCCTCGCAAAGACGGGTTATGCAAAGGTCTCCTGCCAAGGGGAATGGAGGGGGTTGCTTTACCATTGCCACCGGCGGCTACGCCGGTCACACTGGTTAATTTTCCTGAACAATTTTTTTTCTTTTTATTGTCAGCGCAAAAATATTTTTTTCGGAGTCGCCGGAAGGAAGCAAAGTAGTCTTTCCGGTAACTCCCGGAAAGTTTTTAACAGTTTTCAAGTTTTCCCGCATCTTGATCCTGCTATCTGCGCCAGCCCGAATAATTTTTATAAATATATTTGCGGCATCAAAAGCCTGGGCTGACAGGTAAACAGGTTCTTCACCAAAATTAGTTTTGAATTTTTCAACAAACTGCCGGACTTCCGACTGGTGAGAGCCGGGATAGTAACCATCGACAAAATAGACTGTCTTCAAATGTTTTCCTCCCATCTTGACCAACTCAGGGGAGTTCCAGCCATTGGTGCCCAGCAGGACAACATTGCTGATATTATAAAAAGCCAGTTGGGGAATTATCAGGCCGACTTTATCGTAGACTCCAGGAATAAAAATCGCGTCATAACTCAATTCCAGAGACACTTTTAGTTTTTCGACATCATTCTCTGACCAATGCCCCATATCAACAATTGGCCGTGACAATAAAGATGTATCACTAAAGTCCTCCACTTTACCATCGTTCAAAAATATTTCGCGGGCAACCTTTACCAACTCATCATCCTCAACACCGCCTAACTGCAAAATCTGATTCTTAAAATCATTCTGGGAACGCTCGTAACCGGAAACCGTAACCACTTCCCCTCCCAAGGCTTCCACTTCGCGGATGAAGGTATCTTTCAACTCCAAACCAAAAGGTTCAAAAGGATGAAGAACAGCAAACCTTCTCAAATGGAGAGTATTAATGGAATACTCCGCCAGGAATTTAGCCTGAATCTCCCGGGTCAAAGCATTGCGAAATATATAAGGATTCTTATCCACCAGACCCTGAGTTGATGCTGTGGGTGAAAATATGGGGATTTGATATTGCCGGGCAACTTCACCGGCGATTTTCACTTCATCACTCAATAGAGGGCCGATAACGCCCACCACATTAGGCAACCCGGCCAATTCGGTCAGGGCTCGCTTAACCGAAAGAGATCCTGAGTCCCTCACCTCCAGCCCCAGCTTTTCCCTGTATTGAAAAGGAAGCTGGTTCACTGCAAGCTGAATTCCCTGCAACACCCTTTGTCCCGTCAGTGCCAGTTTGCCGGTCAGCGGAAGAACCACTCCAATTTTGATGTTAGCCTCGGTGTCTTCCTTAATTGAGATCAACCAGTTTTGCACTTCAGCCTTACGGGAATGTTTGGGAAAGATTTTAATAAATTTCTCAATGCTTGCCACGTAGTTGGCAATATCCCCCGTCTCCCTGAAAAACGAAATTTGCCGCAATATTAAAAGGTCCACCGGAAAATCGTTGCCGACTTTTTGAATCAGTGCTGAAACCTGGGCAATCCCAAGTTTTTCGTTAATCAGGTTCGCCGCAACCTCGACAGCCTGTTTACGGACTTTCTTATCCTCAATCTGGACAAGAACCTTTTTTAATTTAGAAAAAGCCTTCTCATAATTCATCCGGCTCCCATCAATCTCGGCCAGACGAACCATAACTTCCCATTTACGCTTTTTATCCGGCGATGATCGCAAAACTACTTTAAACAAGGCTTCTGCACGATCATAGTCCGCCAATTCATAGTGACAGACGGCTATGTTAAATCTTGCCGAATTTGCCAGAAGGGAAGCAGGAAACTTTTGCAAAAGAATTTGGTAGAACCGGACTGCCGTGGAATAAGAACGATTGGACTGATCTATTCGACCCAGACGAAACAAGGCCAGATAACTTCTTTTCCCTGAGGGGTTACGGGACAAGTAGTCATGATAAAGTGGCTTGGCGGCAAAAAAATCTCCTGAATGAAACAAGTACTCGGCCTGCAAAAAAGGATCACTCGGCAAAGCAGGCCTGGTTTGCTCCAGGCTGTTTTCTTCTGAGCTTTTTTCTTGAGGCTCTGCATAGGCCAGCCCACAAACCACAAGAACAAGTATGAAATTAATTGTCAGTGTTTTCATCAATCGTTAAGAGATATCCTTACTCTTTATCTTTAGGCTTACCCTTTAATTTATGTTTTTCAATCCGGTATCTCATTGAACGAAAACTGAGATTCAATTTTTCCGCCGCTTTATTAATAATGCCATCAGAACGCAACAAGGCATTGGTTATCATTTTCTTTTCAATTTGATCCAGGGTTTTTTCAAGATCAATATTACTTTGATCCAGTTCAGGCACCTGGATTTTACCGGGAGATAATTGTCCGAGAAGCTCATCTGGCAAACTGGTTTTGCGAATCCTGTTCTCTGTCTCGAGAACAACGGCCCTTTCAATGACATTTTCCAATTCTCTTACGTTGCCCGGCCATGAATGCTGTTCAAATACTTTCAAGGCATCCGGGTCTATGCCTTGAATATAGGTTTTAGCATGCCGGGCATTATATTTATTGATAAAAAAATCTACTAAATCCGGAATATCTTCTCTACGGTCCCTTAAAGGGGGAAGGTGAATAGGAATGACATTCAACCGATAATATAAATCCTCACGGAAGGATTTCTGTTCTACCAAATCTGAAAGGTTGCTGTTTGTCGCCGCAATGATTCTTAAGTCCACCGGAATGGACTGGGTGCCTCCCAATCGCATGATTTCGTGTTCCTGCAAAACCCGCAACAGTTTTACCTGGGTCGACAAGGGGGCGTCACCCACTTCATCAAGAAAAAACGAACCCTTACTTGCGGATTCCATCAGCCCGAGCTTCAAGGAGTCTGCACTGGTGAAGGCTCCTTTTTCATGCCCGAACAATTCACTTTCAAGAAGGTTTTCCGGCATGGCTCCACAATTGATGGATACAAAAGGGTAGTTCTGCCTATAACCGTTAAAATGGATGGCTTTTGCGATGAGTTCTTTTCCTGTACCACTTTCGCCTGTGATTAAAATAGTAGCATTGCTTTGGGCAACTTTATCCACCAGGTCAAAAATTTTCTGTATCGCTCTGGACTTCCCTATTATATTTGCAAGCTGAAAGCGGTCATTTAATGCGGTCTTTAAAAAACGGTTTTCCTCAGTAAGCTTTTTCTTCTCTAAAGCGTTCTTGACGATCAGTTGGATGTCTTCGATTTTGAATGGCTTGGAGATATAATCGTAGGCACCCTTTTTCATGGCGGTCACGGCTGTTTCGGCAGAAGCGTAAGCCGTCATCATCACAACAGGTGTATCGGGAAGAATTTTTCGGGCCGCATCCAAAACATCTATGCCATTGGAGCGCCCCATGCGGATATCAGTCAGAATCAAATCGAAAACGTTTTCACGGATCAGCTTGATGGCCTTTTCGGCACTGGGTGCGGTAACAACCTGATACCCTTCCTCCTCAAGCATGATAACCAGGAAGTCCCGCAAGCTTTTTTCATCATCCACAATCAGAATGGAACTCATATCTATAATTTTATCTCCATTCCTACCTGCAAATCAACCGTCGGCGAACCGCCGAAGGGGTATCACGCTGGCCTAGCGCCCACTCCCGTGGGAGGGAACTGGGCAAGAGCTTGATTGCGCCGAGACAACTCTCTGCTCGCCTAACAAAGCGACGGCACACTGGCCCCACGCCTAGTGGAAGGTTTCGGCGTAGAGTTTCAGTCGCAGGGCATTGAGTTTTATGAACCCTTCTGCGTCATCCTGATTGTAGCCATGACTTTCTTCGAAGCTCGCTATATTCTGGTTGTACAGCGATTTTTCAGCTTTTCGACCTACCACAGTACAATTGCCCTTATACAGTTTCAGCCGGACCTCCCCGGTAACATTGACCTGGGCCTGGTCAACCATTTTCTGAGCCAACTCCCTTTCAGGAGAAAACCAGAAACCGTTGTAAATCATTTTGGCATAGGAGGGAATCAGGGAGTCACGCAGAAAAGTAACCTCCCGGTCCAGAGTAATGGATTCAATCGCCCGGTGAGCCTCGTGCAGAATCGTTCCACCCGGCGTTTCGTATACCCCTCGTGACTTCATCCCCACAAAACGGTTCTCGACAATATCAATACGGCCGATTGCATTTTCTCCCCCGAGCTGATTGAGACGCTCCAGCAAGGTTGCAGGACTCATCTTTTCTCCGTTAACAGCAACCGGATTTCCCTGTTCGTAGGTAATCTCTACAACGGTTGTTTTATCGGGGGCCGCCTCCGGGGAAACCGACAATAAAAACATATCGTCATGAGGCTCATACCAGGGGTCCTCCAGCACGCCTCCCTCGTAACTGATGTGAAACATATTGCGATCGGTACTATACGGTTTGTCCTTGGTAACAGGAACGGGAATCCCGTGCTCCACCGCATAGTCGATCAACGCCGTTCGGGAAGTGAGGTCCCATTCACGCCAGGGAGCGATGATCTTTATTTCGGGATTAAGCATATGGTAAGCCAGCTCAAAGCGGACCTGATCATTCCCCTTGCCCGTCGAACCATGCGACACTCCATCCGCTCCTTCCATATTCGCAATGCGAATCTGCTCCTTGGCAATCAAGGGCCGGGCAATGGAGGTCCCCAAAAGATAGTTGTGCTCATAAAATGCATTGGCCCTCAGCATGGGAAAAATAAAATCCTTAACAAATTCCTCGCGCAGGTCTTCGATATAAACCTTGCTGGCTCCAGTTGCCAGGGCTTTCTCTCGAACCGGATCCAACTCCTGCCCCTGCCCTACATCGGCAGCAAAAGCAATGATTTCACAATCATATTTTTCCTTCAGCCATTTGATAATGACAGAGGTATCCAGTCCACCTGAATAGGCCAACACAATTTTCTTCGCTTTATTTCCCATGACTGCTTTCTTTCAAGGTTTTAAAATTTAAGATCCAAATAATCATCAATAAATATTGCCCATGGCATATTGTGCGGCCCCCAGTAACGGAGCGGTTTCATCCATCACCACTTTTACAGGAATTTGAGAGAGAACATTTTCAAACCTGCCCTTAGCAAGAAACGCTTCCATAAAACTCCCTTCTTTTAACAAGGGAACAACTTTAGGAGCAATGCCTCCGCCTAAATAAATCCCTCCCACCGACAAATATTGTAACGCCAGGTTCCCCGCCAAAGCTCCATACAGGGAAACAAATAATTCCAGAGTTTTCTCACAAATCGGAGAAGTTTTTGCGATAGCCCTTTCAACCACAGGCACAGGAGAATCGAATAGCTCAACCTCTTCCTCACCGACAACCGACTTGAAAAATTCATAAACATCCAACAAGCCAGGCCCCGATAATACGCGCTCTATGCTGACCCTTGAATACTTTTTTTGCAGAAAAAATAAAAGCTCTGCTTCCACACTGCTCCGGGGAGAAAAATCGCAATGCCCCCCCTCGGAATCCATAACAATATATTTACCATTTCTCTCTGGAATCAGGAAGGCCTGCCCCAAACCTGTGCCAGCCGAAACCACAGAAATTCTTCCTTCGCTCACCGGAGCCCCGGCTTGAATCACCGTAAAATCTTCAGGACTCAAAAATGGAATCGAGCATGCCGTAGCGGCCAAATCGTTGATCAGCCAGACCGCATCTATGCCCAAATATTTTTTTAAGCGTTCTACCTCAACCTGCCAGGAAAGGTTGGTCAAACGGCATTCCCCGTTACTGATGGGACCCGCCACACCAAAACACGCTTTTTCAACCTTTGACTCGTTGCCCTTTAAAAAGTCATCCAGTATTTTCTCGATACCGGAAAAATTCTGGCTCTCATAACGTTTTTCCGTTATTCGTGTTGCCTCATCAAAAAGTGCCAGGTTGACCTTGGTTCCCCCGATATCACCGGCTAATATCATTTCTATTTAAGAAATGACCGGATTCGTTCATCCAATGCATTTTGGTCTTTAGTGAAAGACTGTAACGCCGACTGCGTCATCAAGTCATCCAATGCGATAGATTCAGGCCAGGCAGTCAGGTCCGGAATTTTTCCATGGTCCTGGATTTTCTGCAAGTCCTCATCGCTGAAAGGATGAAACAAATTGACACCCCGGGAAATTTCGTCCAGTTCCTCTCCCTGCATGGAATCCAGGTCTTCTCTGGCAACCAGAGCATCGACAAAGTTCTTGAACTCGTCTGACAATTCCCAAAGCTCTGAAAAACGTTTCGCCAGAGAGTGCTGTGGGTCAATCCCCGGTTCAATGGAATCATCAATATGGGAAACCACCTGATCCTGAGATTTTCCGGATTCCTGAAACTCTTTTATGGCCTTGGGCGGAATGGTCAACACATCCAGTCCAGCTAGAAAAGCCACCTGCTCACCGTTTCTTATACTGGCGGCAATCAATCGCGATTCCACTTCTTTATGATTTTCCCGTGCAGACAACAATGCCCGCTGAGTCGCCAAAGTCACTTTCTCCCCTACCAGTTCTCCTGTTCCGGCTTTATGGTCGATAATCACCTGGTTCAACCTGCCCAAAAACACATTCACAAAATCAGGATTACCCAAACGTGCCGCCAGATAGTTTTGCCGCACCGAAAAACCCAAAGTAAAATTGATGGGAACGCCTTCCTGCCTTAAAGTGCGAACCGCCAAATAGCCTTCAGGAGTCAAAGGCACTTTGACAGTGAAATATTCAGGACACACCTTGTAATACCTGCGGCCAAAATGCAGGGTGCGCTCTATACTTCGGGACACAGCCGGATGCAATTCCACACTGACTTTCACCTTGAAAGCCTGGACCAGACGCAGAGCAATCTTGCAATTGATCACGAACCCCACCTCCAGGATCATTTCCTCTTCAGACAAATCCAAACCCTCCTGCCGGATTTTCTGGATGGTGTCTTCAATGACCTGGTCCATAACCCCGCTTTGTACCACCTGATTGGCCAGAGTGTTATTGGTGGTCAAAGCCGTGAGTTCGTCCTTCCATATCTCCTGGGCTTTTTCCAACTCGCCGGTATCAATCCACACCTCGGTGCCAAGGGCTTTCAATCTGGCTAATAAAGCATCCGATTCACTCTTGGGCGACTCCCCTTCAATCTTTTCAAATGCCAGTCCATGCAAAACCTCATCCAGCTTTTGGCTCACAATAGCCATGTATTTATCCTTTCTAAAGTCCCGGTTTACCCAGGAGTTTGAACATATTTTTCTTATAAAACTCAACACCCGGCTGATCAAAAGGGTTGACCCCATTCAAATAGCCGGTCATCGCCACAGCCCTTTCAAAAAAATAAATAAGCTGACCCAGGGAGGCGGGCGAACGATCCTTAATTTTTAATGTCATGTTGGGAACGCCCCCTTCTTTATGAGCAGAAGCGGTTCCCAGCCAGGCTTTCTCATTAACCGTATCCAGCGTTTCACCGGCGAGATAGTTTAAACCGTCCGCATCATTTTGAAAAGTAGGTATTTTCAACTGCCGCCGGGAAGACTCGAGAATTAAAAACGTCTCAAAAATGTTTCGACTGCCCTCTTGAATCCATTGGCCCATGGAATGCAGATCAGAAGTGAACTCTACAGACGCAGGGAATATGCCTTTTAATTGCTTGCCTTCGCTTTCACCGGCCAATTGTTTCCACCACTGGGCCAGATAATGAAAGGCAGGTTGGAATGTCGCCAGAATCTCAGTGGTTTTTCCCTTCTGGTAAAGCAGTTGACGGATCGCCGCATAACGGTAAGCGTCATTCTGCTCCAGAGAACCGGTAGAGTACAGTTTTTCACCCTGTCTGGCTCCTTCCATCAGTTCCTGAATATCGATCCCAGCCACCGCCATGGGGAAAAGTCCCACAGGAGTTAACACAGAATACCGGCCTCCCACATCATCCGGAATCACAAAAGTTTTGTAACCCAAATCATCGGCGAGACTTTTAAGAGCCCCCCGACTCGCATCCGTGGTGACGACAATCCGGTCTCTGGCTCCATCGGCCCCATACTTTTTTTCAACCATCTCTTTTAGCAGGCGGAAGGCAATAGCCGGTTCCGTTGTGGTGCCAGACTTGGAAATCACGTTGAGACAGACATCCCGGCCCGATATCAGGTCAAAAAGGTCCGCGTGGTAATCCGAACTGATATTCTGCCCGGCAAAATAGATTTCCGGTCCGCCCTGCCCCTGATTGGAAAAAGAAGAGTTCAGGAAAGAAATCCCCGCCCGGGTACCCAGATAAGACCCACCGATGCCCACAACGATAAAAGCTTCACAACGGTCACGTATGGAACGCGCAGTGGTTTCGATCTCAGTCGCTGTGCTAACGGAAAAACGTGAAGGCAGGTGCAACCAGCCCAGGTAGTCCGCTCCCGCACCCGTGCCCTGCTCCAACTGATCGTGGCACAGGCTGACCCGTTCGCTGTTTATTTCCTGTTCGGAAACAGAGAGGTTTTTGCAATCAAGAGAAAGGTTCGACATGCTGGATGGGCTCTACTTATGCAGTTTACTGAACTTGGACCCCTCAAGGGTCAAATTATACATCAGGCCTTTCTGACCAAACACAAACGCTACGATAGGATCCTTAACATTGGTGGTATCCAGAGAGTCCCCCATACCCAGCGAGATTAACGCCACAGAACCATCTACTCCGGCTTTCCAGCCATCACTATTTCTGAAGGCCTTCAAAGCAGACTCTTTGGTAAAGACCAGGATGATGGATTTTGTCTGGGCACCCAGTTGAAACCCTATCGAAGCCGCCATGGTGCTGTAGTATTCAACCGTCTTGCCGCCAATCTGCATAGCCCCTTCCCCATATTCCCCACCAATGCCGAATCCGGCTTTGATGACCTGGGGGAAAATCAGCACTCCCTTGGCTTTTTTCATAAAGCCCTCTGCGCCGGGAACTTCCTTATTAAATCGCTCCAGAGTGACTTCTACACTCACATCTATCTCTCTGGCAGTTGCGGAAAAAGCCATGCCGGCGGAACACAGTAAAACCAGCCCAATCAAAATGCATTGAGCGGAACGGGAAACCAACCTCAGTTTGGAAAAATTATTAGGAAACATTTAAAACCCTTTCAGATCAGGATTGCTAAATATATTTCTGAGAATCTCACCTGAAAATATTAACAGAACTGGCAACATTTAGAAAATCAAGGTAAGCCCACAACCTAGAAATTACATTCGATATCTATCTATAAACTGATAAATAGCATGACTTTTACAAAAATGAATAAAAAACAATCAAAATAAAATCTTTACAAACTAACAACCCCTGTTAATATAACTATAACAAGGCATACCAAGTAACCCTGACATTTTAGGAGGTGCCATATGTTTTACGAAACCAAAGTTTTGGATGCTTATGGGAACCTGAAAAAGATTATCTCAACCCAGGAGCTACACGCCCGACACTGGAAAACATTTCAACAGCTAGAGGAAAGAAAAGCCTTTCGTCCGAAGACAACATTCCTGAAAAAAAATAAGGGGAAAAAAGGCGAAGGCTTATTGGCGGCTCACTTAAAAAAAGCCAGTTAATACAAGTTTATAGCAGAATTCCGGCAAAAATAAAAGCCACCACTAGGCGTGGGGCCAGCACTGCATTACCCGTCAAGCAAGCAACGCCATCAAGCGCAATACTTTTATATCCCCTCCCTTCATAGGGAGGGGTTTGGGGAGGGTTTGATTTTTACTTGGAGCAGATCAGAGTTTTCCCCAAACCAGAACAAACAAAGCCAACCCTCCCTCAGTCCCTCCCTATGAAGGGAGGGGAAATTTACTTTATACAGGCTATCTGCCACCGGTCGCTGGCCGGTTTAAAATATCGTGAATAAACCGGTTCGTGGCTTTCAGCACATGTGGTTTCTCCAGGTGGGATTTCATATCTGCAGGCAGACGCAGGGTGAAGGTGGAACCAACCCCCAGTTCGCTTTCCCCATGCAGATTACCACCCATCACCAGAACCAGTCGATGAGTGATAGCCAGCAGTAACGCATTGGCACCAAATCCGCTCGAAAGCGCCTCATCGGCCTGAGTATATCCTTTAAACAGATTTTCCAGAACCTTCGGGTCGATACCCGCACCGGTATCTTGCACAGCGAATGTCAGCCAGTCCATTTCGCCCACCGTTTTCCGGCTTACTTTAAGCACTATCTTGCCGTTTTCGACGTTATCTAATAGATTGAACAAGACCCGTTCCACCCTGCCCCGGTCGCCATTCATTTCGCCCGGTGAGCCGGGAAGTTCAACCATCAACGTATTGCCTGATTTTTCAGCTGAAGACCTGAACTTCTCCGCCACTTCCTCCACCATGTCAGCAACGGAAAACAACGAGTGCTCCAAATCAGAGTGCCCGGATTCGATTTTCGACAGGTCAATAATTTCTTCGACCCATTTCATCAACTGACTGCTGGCTTTGCGGATTTTACTCACATCGGCTGTCAGGTTATCCAGACCTTGGTCCTCCAGTTCTTCCTGAACCATTTCGCTGTAACCGATGATGTGATTGAGAGGAGTTCTCAGCTCATGGCTGAGGTTGGCGAGAAAAACGGATTTGCTCAGGCTGGAAGTTTCGGCCTCGCGTTTATCGAGAGCCAACTGCTGGTTGGTTTTTTCCAGCTCTGATGTGCGGACAGCGACCTGCTTCTGGAGGGATTTTTGGTCAGTCTTTTCACCGCGCTTTTCGGTTTCTTCCAGCACGGTGTTGATCAAATCTATCAGCGGGTCGCAGTCCTTATCCCCAACTTTACTGATTCGTTCGGAATAGTCCCTATGCTCAATGATTTTTTCAAGAGCTTTTCGAATTCGCTCTGTGTCCACGATCCTACTCTGTCAGCCCTTTTTCGGCGAGCCAGCGTTCCGCTTCCAGGGATGCGGCGCAACCGGTGCCTGCGGCGGTGATGGCCTGCCTGTATTTATGGTCATGCACATCTCCGGCGGCAAAGACTCCTTCGATATTGGTTTCCTGGGTTCCCGCTCTCACCTTAATATAACCGGCATCGTCCAGATCCAACTGTCCGTTGAAGATAGACGTATTGGGAGTATGACCAATGGCGTAAAAAAGTCCTGCGACTTCGATTTCTCGCTCTTCCTGAGTCTTGACATTTTTCAGACGCGCGCCGGTCAAATAATCCGCGCCGATGGCATCTTCCAGAACGGTGTCCCAGATGATTTCCAGTTTCGGATTTTTGAGTGCCCGCTCCCGCATGATCTTGGAAGCGCGAAGCTCATCGCGCCGGTGCACCAGATAAACTACAGAACCAAACTTTGCCAGATAAGTGGCTTCTTCCACCGCCGTATCCCCTCCGCCGATAACCATCAGCGGCTGGTTGCGAAACATGGGAAGCGCACCATCACAAACAGCACAGGCCGACATGCCGTTGTTCCACATTTTTTCTTCATTGGGGACTCCCATCCGCTTCGCCGTCGCCCCGGTGGAAATGATCACCGAATGCGCACGCACTTCGCGGTTCTCGGATTTCAAAACAAAAGGCCGTTGGCTGAAATCGGCAGAGGTCACATCTTCCTGCACCATTTCGGTGCCGAAACGCTCGGACTGCTTGCGGAACAACTGCATCAACTCCGGCCCGCCAATTCCTTCGGGAAATCCCGGATAATTTTCAACTTCGGTGGTGGTGGTCAACTGTCCACCTGCTGAGCCGCCCATCATATAACCTTCAAACATAAAAGGGCTGAGATTTGCCCTGGCAGAATAAATCGCGGCGGTATGCCCGGCAGGCCCCGAACCGACTATGACAACATTCTTAACGTCTGACATAACTTCCTCTACTTTTCTATTTTTATACAGCGAAACCCTACATCGCTATATCTCAATTCGGGATCTTTTTTGACCCTATCGGAGGTTCTTAAATAATGGCCGGGAGAATTCCACGACCCTCCGCGTACCACTTTGTTCTTCTCTTTGCTTGCCTCATACCAATCTTGAGTCCACTCATAGACATTGCCCATCATATCGTAGAGACCGTTGGAATTAGCTGTAAACTTTCCCGTATCTTCCGGAGCGCCTGTGCCATAAGGCTGAGCAAAATAGGCTCCGCCCAGTTTTTTACCTTGTGCCGCCGCCTCCCATTGCGCCTCGGTTGGGAGTTCTCCTCCCCGCCAGGCACAGTAAGTTCGCGCATCTTCCCAGCTTACGAACACAACCGGTTGACGCGGTTTATTAAAATCCTTCGGGCGGTCTTCATGCAGTACCGCCGGTTCACAAACTCCGGCGATAAAACATTCCCGGTAATCGGCATTACTGACTTCATATTTATCGATCCAGAACGGACCTATCTTCACCTTACGGAGAGCTTCGTCATTACACCAGTCGGCATTACTTTGTTCTTCTTCGCAATAATAACTTCCCAGATTATATTCACCGCCCGGGATTAAAACCTGTGAGTCGCCAGACTCTGCATGGATGGCAACTGGCAGGACATTTAAATACGCAAAGAAAGCGATTCCCGGCAAGATATGCTTGAATCGGTGGGAGATCATGATTCTATTTTTTCCAAAATTGCTTTTCGCACAGCTTCATAATCGGCGGCCAGTTCAACCGGAGAAAATGCGTGGTCCGACTGGATTCCTTCTATCTGATTCGTATGGTAGTTAAAAAGAAAGTCGGTGAATTTTAATCCGTTAGCAGTGGAAATCACCACCACACGGTCACTCTTCTTGATATCACCACGCTCAACCAGTTTTTCAAGTACTGCCAGAGCCACTCCGGTATGCGGACAACAGAGCAGTCCGGTTTTATTGGCCTTGCCAACCGCATTAGCCAACTCGCTTTCTGATGCCTCTTCAACGATACCATCGAAAGTCTGAAGAGCGCGGATAGCTTTTTTATAACTGACCGGGTCTCCAATCTGAATGGCACTTGCCAGGGTTTTTTTCGCCTGGATGGATTCGAATGTTTTAAATCCATTTTTAAAGCTACGGTAAAGCGGGTCCGCCATTTGCGCCTGAGCGCAGACCAGACGAGGGAGCTTGTCGATCAGCCCCAAATCATAGAACATCTGGAATCCTTTACCGATCGCGCTGACATTGCCCAGGTTACCGCCAGGGACGATTACAAAGTCGGGTACTTTCCAATTGAACTGCTGGACTATTTCAAAGCTAATGGTTTTTTGGCCTTCAATCCTCAGAGAGTTCATGGAGTTTGCCAGGTAAATATCATTTTTCTGGCAAACCTCTTGCACCAGTTTCATGCACCCGTCAAAATCGGTATCAAGAGATAAAGTGAGCACGCCATGTGTGATGGGTTGAATCAACTGTGTCAACGAGACTTTATCTTTCGGCAAAAACACAATGGCAGGAATATCGGCAAGCGCACAATAGGCGGCCAGTGCGGCAGAAGTGTCCCCGGTTGATGCACAGGCCACCGCCTTGATATTTTTTCCCTTGGCAATCATTTGTTTGACCATGGAGACCAACACGGTCATTCCCAAATCTTTGAAAGACCCGGTATGCGCCATGCCACATTGCTTGACCCATAGATCATCAAGACCAATCTGGTGACCCAGCCTCTCGGCCCAGAAAAGGTTCGTACCCCCTTCATAAGTGGATACAATATTCTCGTTTTCCACAGCGGGGCAGACCAACTCCCTTTTCCCCCACACGGCACTGCCATAAGGCCATTCATTACGCCGGTACCGGCTCTCAAACAGGGTTTTCCATTTTTCAGGTGATCGCTGTTTCAGCAGCTCCATATCGTGTTGCACTTCCAGAAGTTCATTACACTTCTTGCAACGATAAACGATATCGGTCAGATCATACCGGTTTTGGCAATCCGGATTAATACATTGAAACCAGGCTTTAAATTCCATTTCTATTTTTCCACACGAATCAAATTTGGTTTTTCACAGACTACATCCAGTTGTTCTATTTCCTTCAAAGCAGACTGAATATTTTTCTCGCTGGCTTTATGACACATCATCACCAACGGCACCCCTTCGCCACTGCCTGCCCGCCCTCGCTGGATCATGGACTCTATGCTGATAGAATGGGTCCCTAGTATTCCAGATAGTTTGGAAAGAACGCCCGGTTTATCCAGCACACTGAAACGCAGGAAATATTCCGACTCAACCTCACTAATATCTTTCAAGGGGATCGCTTTGATTTCTTCACTTTGGAAAGACCCGGCAGGAACTCTTTCTCCCACTCCCGAGAGGATGTTCCGGGCAATCTCCACGACATCTCCCACCACCGCACTGCCAGTAGGTAAAGCCCCTGCCCCGTGACCAATCAGGATATTTTCATCCATCAAATCATCGCAGACACGAATGGCGTTTAACGCTCCATTGACATTAGCCATCGGGTGTGCGACCGGAATCATTGCGGGATGGACCCGAATATCGATTGCCTGTCCATCATATTTGGATATGGCAAGCAGTTTGATCCGATAGCCAAACTCCCGAGCGCATTCGATATCCTCCGAGGTGATATCCGAAATACCGGAAACCGTTATATCGTCAAACTCCACAGGAGTTCCATAAGCCAGGCGTGTCAGCACCGCTATTTTGTGGGCGGAATCAATTCCTTCAATATCAAAAGTCGGGTCCGCTTCGGCAAAACCTTTTTCCTGCGCTTCTTTCAATGCGGTATCGAAGTCGCAATTCTCATCCGACATTTTGCTGAGGATATAATTTGCTGTCCCATTCACGATACCTTCCATGGACTGGATGCGGTTGGCGACAAACGCCTCACGAACCGAACGAATTATAGGGATGGCTCCCCCAATAGAAGCTTCGAACCCTACGGACAAACCTTTTTGAGCAACCGCTGAAAATATTTCATCCCCATGTTTAGCCAGCAGGGCCTTGTTTGCCGTCACCACATGTTTTCCCCGATCAATGGCCTGAAGAAGAAATTTTTTGGCTGGCTCGTAACCACCGATCAATTCGATGACCACATCAATATCAGGGTGGTCGATCACCTCATCAGCAGAAGTCGTCAACACATCGGGGCCAAGTTTGATTCCCCGGTCGGTAGTAATATCCAGGTCAGCCACTTTAACCAGTTCCACCCCGGCTCCCAACCGCTTTTTTATAACCTCACTGTTTTCCGTAAGGATTTTAGCGACACCAGCACCGATGGTGCCAAAGCCGATCATTCCCACTTTAATTGTTTTCATCGTTTACTCAATTCCGTTAAAAAATCTCTCGAATTCCGCGAACCGCCTGTCGAATTCTATGTTCATTTTCGACCAGCGAGAACCGTACAAAGTGGTCCCCGCCTTCTCCAAATCCGATTCCAGGCGCAACAGCCACTTTGGCTTTTTCCAGAAGTAATTTACAAAACTCCAGGGACCCCATTTTCTTGAATCGGTCCGGGATTTCCGCCCAGACCATCATGGTCGCTTTCGGCGGTGTCACTTCCCATCCGATTCGATTCAGCGATTCGCACAGGACATCCCGCCGTTGTTGGTAAGTATCGCGGATTTCTTCCACACAGTCACGCGGACCATTCAGAGCTACCGTAGCCGCTATCTGGATCGGTTGAAACATGCCGTAGTCCTGATAACTTTTGATGCGCGCCAGAGCATGAATGATTTCAGAATTTCCGACTGCGAAACCTACACGCCACCCCGGCATATTATAACTTTTTGACAAACTAAAAAACTCAATTCCCACTTCTTTCGCCCCTGGAACCTGCAAGAAACTGGGAGCACGATAACCGTCAAAAACGATGTCCCCGTAAGCAAAGTCGTGGATCACAATCAGGTCATGTTCTTTGGCAAAGTCCACCACCTTCTCAAAGAAATCAATATCCACCACCTGAGTCGTGGGGTTGTGGGGGAAGTTGATGACCATTGCCTTTGGCCTCGGCCAGTTACTCTTGAAGGCATCGAGAAGGGACTCAAAGAAATCCACATCGGGGTTAAGAGGTACATGAATGACATCAGCGTTGGCCAAAATAAAAGCATATGTATGAATCGGATAAGTAGGTGTTGGCACCAGAACCGAGTCGCCGGGGCTGGTGATCGCCATAGCCAGGTGGGCAATGCCTTCTTTAGAACCAATCGTTGCAATCGCTTCGGAATTCGGGTCCAGGTCGACATCGTGGTTGCGCTTGTACCAGTCGGTGATAGCGAGGCGCAATTTGTAAATGCCTCTGGAAAGCGAATAGCGGTGGTTGGCTTCCTTCTGCGCAGATTCAATCAGCTTGTCGACAATATGGTTGGGGGTCGGCATATCCGGATTCCCCAGACCAAAGTCGATGATATCTTCCCCGCGCCGACGGGCCTCATATTTGAGCTCGTTGACAATGCCCAAAACATAAGGTGGAAGGCGCTGAATTCTGGAAAATTCTCTCATGATTTCAAAATGTTAAGGGAGTTGGTCCGATTGCCCGCGTAACATAACATAATTTGTAAAACCCGGCAAACCTAAACCCCGCATGGTCGTCTTCGCGAGCCGCAAAGCGGCGTGGCGATCCAGAGTTGCTGGGTTTACCCCTGCGGGGCACGAGAGTTCAGGTGAGATGTCACGCCTTCACGGATCCTGTGCTGAGCGTAGCCGAAGTATTCGCAATGACGGCTTATGCAAAGTTCTCCCGTCAACGACAAAAGGAATACTTTAAATTTTTTTCATCCACCACTATAATCACCCAAGTTCAGTTATTTTTTGGTTTTCGTAAAAAAGGGATTCATCCAAATTAATGGAATTTTTTCAGATTATTTTATTGAGCGTCATTCAAGGGCTCACAGAATTCCTACCTATTTCCAGTTCCGGGCATTTGATTTTGGCCCCCATGATCTTCAATTTTGAGGATCAGGGTCAGGCTCTGGATGCCATTTTGCATTTAGGTACCCTTCTGGCAATGATAATCTTCTTCCGCAAGGACTTGGCAGGTTTAGCGATGAGTTTATTTGACCGCCAGAAATCGCCGGAAACACATCATCTGGCATGGTGTATCCTCGTTGCCTCCATCCCCGCAGGAATGATAGGCCTGTTTGGGGGAGAATGGATTGAAGCCAACCTGAGGAGTCCCACTTTTGTCGGGGGCAACCTTTTTTTCTGGTCCCTCATATTCATCGCGGCGGATCGCTATCGTTCAAAAAATACAAACCCGGAGACAGAGTTGAATCGGCTCAGTCTACGGCAAATTCTGTTTATCGGGTGCGCCCAGGCCATTGCCCTTTTGCCGGGAACCTCACGGTCTGGCATCACTATTGTTGCGGGACTTTTCAGTAACCTCTCGCACACTTCGGCAACCCGATTTTCTTTTCTGCTGGGAACTCCGATTATTTTTGCGGCAGGCATGCACAAGCTGGTGCAGTTCACATCGCAACCCGAGCACACCTACTCCAACCTCCACCTGTTAATAGGGCTGGGAATAAGCTTCCTGGTCGGCTTACTGGCTATTCAGCTTCTGCTCAAGATCGTTGAGAAAGCAGGTCTGCTACCCTTTATCATTTATAGATTACTTCTCGCAGGCGGGATTTTTCTTTACTATTGAGGAGAGGAGTTCTTCCAACATCAAGGCAAAAAAAAGCCGACCCGGAAAAACCAGGTCGGCTTTAATTTTAAAACTTGAAGATTTTAACCACAGCTTACGCTAATGTTGGTCGTACCGGTGTTGGTGATTCTAACTTCGCCACTGATGTCTCCAATGGAGTCGCCACGGCTGAAATTGCTTTGCCCACCTAAAACTACTTTAGTTTGTCCCATGGAGTGTTTGCTCTTCATTTTGACATAAGAATTGCCTGCCGCTCCACCACCGTCAGTGGGAAAACCCTGATGAGCACTCGGGCTCAAGCTTATCGGGACCGTGGTGAAATTTGAAGATTTCCAGACCGAAGCATTTGCTTCACCCCGGTCAACTGCTCCGCCACCTGTATTTTCCAAGGTGATGGAACCAGCATTGGTGCATTTAGTCATCGCACCCGGTGCCAACGATCCTGCAAATGCAGAACTTGCAAGGCAAAAAGATGCTACAGCAACCAGTAGTACAACAGCGAGTTTTTTCATTGTAAATCCTCCCTTACCCTAGTTAACAAACGTTCACCTACTAATATTCTAAATGAGGCGATTCCGAGGAACGGCCTCCTCCCTTTATTAGTGAACTTTTTATGCAACTTTTTCAAACAACGTTGCAGTGTCTGAACTCCCAGCGATTGAAGTTTTTCGACACTTTCATCAAATCCATAAAGTAGGATATTTCCTACCACAACAAGGCGCAGATTCAATGTTTCAAAGAAGTATACTTATGGGCAAAAACATGTCAATGCTTATTTCCACATGACAAAAAAAAACCTTTAAAATCAACATGTTATAGATATTATTTCCTGAGCCCACCCAGACAAAACTCGTCAATTCCCACAATATTTATAGGGAAAGGTCCTATAGTGAATAATCCGAGACACCTATAATTTCGCGTAAAATTTCCCACCAACCATTTTCTCCTCCATCAACCCTGCAAACTTTCATCGGTTATCACTGCACCTGAAGGCAGGATCAAAGGCTTTTTCAATCCGTTCAAGTGCACTTTACCTTTAAGGGAAGCCGTTCCTTCAAAACGGACCTCTCCATCTATTTTCAATTCCTCCAAATTAATAAGGTCTGGAATGATGGGCAAACTGTTTTGAAAGTTTTCTATATTTTGCAGGAACTCTCCCAGTTCTATTTTGGGCAAATGTTTTTTTTGCGGACTCATTTTTAACTGGCCCTTGTTCAAAGTGAAAAGGTTGGAACGCAGTAATAACAAATCATCTGTTTTTTTAACCGGCAAAAACCGGTCACGCGAAACGGTGAGACCGACAGCCCCCTCAAAACATTCCAAAGCAGAACCTATGGCGGTTTCAAGTTGCACGGCAGGAGTTTCCCCGACATTTTTCCGGTTCACCAGCACAGTTAATTCCAGAGGCCCCTGACTCAGCCTGTCCTTCAAGGCAACCAGATTAATCCAGATATTATTGGTATTGAATACCTTGAATTTTTTCTGGTCGCAAAACTCGTCAACCTTATCATCGGGAACACGGGCAATCTCCAATAGCTTGAGTTTTCCATCCTGCTGGTAGAGTGTCCCTCCCTTGACATCCGCTGGAGTCTTGGCAGTCATTTCCATTAAGAAGGGAATATTGCACTCATCCATATAATTCAGGATGACAGGATCCACAGTGGCCCCAAGGTTATCGGCATTGGAAATAAAGAGAATTTCTCTGCCCGCATCCAACAGCCGTTGCAAGATTCCCTGTTGCCAGATACATTGATAAAAATCTCCATGTCCCGGAGGATAGTAGGCCTGATCTCCGTATTCATCAGGGGTGAGCGGACTTAGACTGTCAGCATGCAAGCGAGGAAATTTGTTTTGCTGAAAACCGATTATCTCCGCAGAAGTTTTAAGACCGCTTAAATGCACCTGGGTTTCTTCATGCGTGTAGAAACTGTTCATCAAGAGCAGGGGAATTTTTTGCCCCCATTTCCGATTCAGGCTTTCGATCTGCTCCAGAATCAAATCCAGAAAAGATTTATTGTCCCGCACCTCAATCAGGGACTTGGGTCCCGCACAACCCATACTGGTTCCCATACCACCATTGAGCTTACCCACAACAAGCTTGGACAGTTGGTGTGTCGTCTTTGAATCATCCGGGGATGGCAAGCCGGAAAAATCCGGCAGACTTGCAGAGTCGGGAGTCGCTATTGAATGCCAATCCTGAATTTTAGACGGCCCCTGGCGAAACTGGCTGATCATCTGCCAGTAAGCATCCCGTTGCGGGCCTTCAAGATATCGGCCCAACGCACTCCATAAAAAATCTTTATCTTCTGACATAGAAAAATCCTAAAGTTGCAATATCTTTACCTTACGGGCAAACACTCTCTTGGTTTTACGGGTCATTGCTCACTGCCACCGGCGGCTACGCCGGCGCCTAGTGGAGCTCCTCTTCCAGTTTCTTGATCAGGACAGGGGAATCCGGGGCCACCTCACTCAAAAAGCTGGCTACGGGGATGCCATTTTTCCCAACCAGAAATTTATGAAAGTTCCACTGCGCCTCATTTTTCTCAGGAACCTGCATTCTTTTTACCCGGTATAACACCCACTTTGCCAGCGCGAATATTTTCGACCGCATGCCCCTTCCCTGAGGCTCTAATCTACGGCCATATAAATATTGATAAAGAGGATTTTTTTTAGGGCCCAGAACCGACACCTTGCTGAAAAGGTCAAATGTCACGGGGTAAGTTTTCTGGCAAAAATCTTTAATTTCCTCATCGGACCCCGGTTCCTGAGCACCAAAATCATTGCTGGGAAAAGCCAGAATACTCAGGCCCTGGTCCCGGTATTTTTCATAGAGTTTTTGCAGGCCCGAATACTGGGGGGTGAACCCGCATTCAGAAGCCACATTGACAACCAGCAAAACCCTGCCCTGAAATTTAGAAAGTTTGATGGCTTCTCCGGTAATGGTTTGGGCTGTAAAATCATAAATCTTTTTATCCAAGGGTTGCAGATCCCCTAATTGAAAGTTAGAAGCAGAAAACTGACTATACATTGAGGTATAATGAACTGTGCAATCTTTTAAAAAGGCGCATTTCAAATGCTGGTTTTCAAAAACAATCTTTATGACATCCAGTCCCTTGGCAAACCGACCCCTTGCCCGGACCCGGACTACGACTCCTGTTTTGACCCTCCCCATTTTATTGAAGTAGCCCTCAATCAGGAAGAGGAAATTTTGTCATTCATTGAGCACCAGCCTCAGATGTACTGGAGAGAAGATTTTCAGCAGTTCTACCCCCATGCGGGAAGAATCAATTCCCTGCATTCTCTTAAAGAAATCCTGAGAATTTTAAAGTTCGGATTAAACGAGAAATCATGCTGGCATCATATGAACAGTTACCATTTTTGTTTTTTATATGATGTGTTAGTACGTTTTTCTTTTAACTACAACCATGACAGTTTACAGGACAAATTGTCATACCTTCCTGAGTTAAAGGGCAAATCAGTATACCTTGGCAGTTTTATCAGCACCTATTTCTTTAATCGCGCGTTTCTGATAGAACCCGAGCATTTCAATTCCTTCAAACCGGAGGATAAAATCGAGTACGACTGCCCCTGCCTGTTTAGCGTGATCAACGGCCTCACACCGACACGAGAAGAAATAGCCCTGAAAGAATCCAAAGATTATCCTTACACGGTTTTTGTTTGATCTGTCTGCAGATTGTTCCGCAAAACCCCGGTTTCAGCGCAAGTTGATCCCTGTCATGTTGCATGTTACAATGCGACATGATCGAGAACTTTCGCCACAGAGGTTTAAAAAGGCTCTACGAAAAAGGCGACAAAAGCCGATTAAGACCAGACATTGCAGACAAGGCCGAGCTTTATTTATCAGTTCTTGATAGTGCTGAGAAGCTAGAGGAGCTGGATATTACAGGGTTCAATTTTCACCGCCTCACAGGCGACATGCGTGGTTTTTACAGTGTTTTTGTCTCAAGAAACCACAGGATTGTCTTCCGATTTGAAGATGGAAGAGCTTTCGATATTGACTTGGTAGACTACCATTAGGAGGAAATTATCATGGCGATGAAAAATCCCGTTCATCCGGGAAAAATGATAAAGCATTGCATAGAGTCTTCAGGATTAAATGTTACAGAAGCCGCAAAAGGTTTAGGCGTAACCCGGCAAACACTCTCGCGGGTGATCAACACCAAAACCTCTCTATCAGCAGAAATGGCTATTCGTGCCTCCAAGGCTTTTGGCAGTACGCCAGAACATTGGCTCAGGATGCAAATGGCCTATGACATGGCCCGTATGCGCGATAAGGCGGCTAGAATAAAGGTAAAACGTTTTCCAGAGGCCTCTGCCGTTTCTTAAACCGAAGGATAATATCCGGACTGAGCAAAGAATTATTCTGACCATACTGCAAGCTCATTTCCGTTTGGGTCACGGAAATGGAATCTTTTGCCACCGGGAAACTCAAAGACAGGCTTTGATATTTCTCCGCCAGCCTTTATCACGCACTCTAATTTTTGATTCAGGTCATTGGCGTATAAGACAACTAGAATGCCTGAACTTGATACCTGGGCATCCCCTTCTCCATTAAAGCCACCATCAACACTTGCACCAGAAAAACTGATGTAATTTGGCCCCCAGTCGGTAAACTCCCATTCAAAGACCTCGTTATAGAATTTTTTTGTCTCGGCATTTTTAACCAGAGGTAATTCAATATAATTAATACTATTGTCTTTATTACTCATGAAACTTCCCTTTTCATTTAAAATGGAAAATATAGGCCCATATTGATTAAGATAAACATTTTATCAGCCTTGCAGTAAAGGAAAAATTCATTGCTCCCTGTTGTCACAGCAGAACAAATGCAGGCCATCGACCGGCATGCCATTGATGATCTTGGAATTCCCGGTATCACTCTCATGGAGAATGCCGGCATTGGAGTTGTCCATGAATTACAAACACGCTTTCCTGATCTATCGCTCAAAAAGGTTTTCATATTTTGCGGTAAAGGCAATAACGGCGGAGATGGTTTTGTCGTTGCCCGGCACCTGTCCGGCCTGGGCTCCGAAGTTCGGGTCCTGTTAGCCGGCAAATTGTCGGAGCTGAAAGGAGACGCAGAAGTCAACGCCACCTCCGCACAAAATATTGGCATTCAGGTTGACGAGTTGACCCCTGATAATTTGAACCAGCATGACCCTGAACTGCGCCATTGCAATATCATCATCGATGCCGTTTTTGGTACGGGGCTAAATAAACCGGTCACCGGCTTCATGGAAAAGGTCATAGATAAAATCAACCAGTTTGAAAAGTTTGTGGTCTCAGTGGATATCAATTCCGGTGTGGACTCAGATAGCGGCCAGTTAATAGGACCTCATGTTAAATCCGCTTTGACCCTTGCCCTTGCCTGTTGGAAACAAAGCCATTTACTCCATCCTTCTGCCGGTGTCATGCAGGAAACCCGGCTCATCGATATTGGCATTCCGGACAAAGCCCATGAGGGGCAGGACATCCGCATCCATCTATGCGAAGAGGAAGACATAAAATCCTGGTTTCAGAAACGCGATCCCAATAGCCACAAAGGCAATTATGGCCATGTCCTGGTTCTGGCAGGTTCCCAGGGTAAGGAGGGCGCGGCGGGAATGACTGCCCTGGCGGTTTTGCGGTCCGGAGCCGGCTTATGCACCCTGGCTCTACCCGACTCCTGCCAGAAGGCGGCTCACCCTATGGAAGTAATGACCGTGCCACTGCCTGAAACTGCCAACGGCACACTGGCCTTGAGCGCGAAAGAATCTATTCTGGAACTTCTCAAGGAAAAATCTGCACTGGCCATCGGCCCTGGAATCACCACTGACCCTGAAACCGTTGCTCTGATCGGTGAAATATTGCCACTGATTCAATGTCCGCTGGTACTCGATGCGGATGCCCTGAACGCAATATCAGCGCATAAGGACTGGTTGGGAACGTTGCCGGACAAAACGGTTCTCACCCCGCACCCTAAAGAAATGTCCCGTTTAACCGGAGTGCCAACACAGGAAATTCAAAATAATCGCATGACCATCGCCGCAAAATTTGCCAGCGAGCACTCTTTAACTCTGGTTCTAAAAGGTTCTCCAAGCCTGATCGCCTCAGCCGATGGAACTGTGGTCATCAATCCCACAGGCAATGCCGGCATGGCAACAGGCGGATCGGGAGACGTTTTAACCGGAATCATTGCGGGACTCATGGCTCAAGGTCTGGCCCCCTGCCCGGCCGCCATTGCGGGTTCCTATATACACGGTCAAGCAGGAGATCACTTTGCTGAGACTGAAAGCCAAACCACCCTGATTGCCGGTGATTTATTAAGGTGTCTGCCGGAAACCCTGAAACGCATACTTCCATAGAGAATGAAAAAAATATCGAATAGTCCTGAAGAAACCCTGGAATTAGGAAAATCACTCGGCATCTCTTTGGGTGCCGGTGACATCATCCTTCTGTTTGGGGATCTCGGTGCAGGCAAAACCTGCTTTACCCAGGGAATCTGTTACGGTTTGGAACTGGACAAGGCTTCCTACATTCGCAGTCCCACTTTCACCTTGATCAATGAGTACCAAGGCAAACTTCCCATTTACCATATCGACCTGTACCGGATCGAAACCCAGGAGGAAATCTTTTCTCTGGGCCTTGAGGAAATTTTATATAACCAAGGGGTAACGATCATCGAGTGGGCGGAAAAACTGCGTTCACCCAAAAAACCAGACAAACTCATCCTGAACATTCAGGACAGATTAGAAATAAATATAAAAATCACCAGCGATTCCCAGCGAGAATTCACCTTCAATCCGGTTTTTTCGGAACCGCGATCCTTCCCTGATTTCACTTTACTTTAGGGGTATGGTATGGCATCATTGCCCCCATGGTATGCCATTTGCATAAACGCTTAATGCTTTATAAATTAATTATTTAAATGATCAACACGATCAGAATAGCTTTATTGTTAGTGGCCTTCAGCGTAATCGGAGCGGCGGGGTTTTATTTTCTTAAAAACCTCGGCACTTCTGTCGAGATGGGTAACATCCGAGTCAAGGTGATGGAAAAGGGCATTGATGTTGAAATTGAGAATTTCAAGATCAGCCACGAAGTCAAGGGTGTCAAGGAGTGGGAACTCAAAGCTGATTTTGCGCAAATCAACAACGAGGAAAACTTAACAACGATGCAAAATGTAGAAATGATTCTCCACAAAGGCGAAAACAAGAGATATGTCATTGTTGCGGATTCGGGAATCTATAAAGAAACAACCAAGGACGTTGATTTGACAGGTCACGTTAAATTTGTGGGTGCACCGGATATTTTGACGGATCGGTTAAGCACCAACTCTACAAAAAAGAACGCAGTAGAATAGTATGAAAATTAAATTAACCGGATTAATTATTTTTGCCATCTGGGTATTTGTGGCCTTGCCTGCCACAGCTCAAGACAAAACACCTGCGAAAGAAGCTCCGCCGGGCAAACCAGCAGTGAAGACAAAGTCCAAAAAGAGCAAAGAACCTATAGAAATCACCTCTGAGCGTATGCGGTCTGAAAACGGAGGAGTAAAAATAGTTTTTTCGGGCAACGTAGTGAGTTATCAGGGCGACCTGAAAATCACTTCTGACATTATGGAGATCTATAATACTGAGGACAAAAAGGAAACTGAAGAGATTGTGGCCATTGGCAATGTTGTCATTACCCGGTGTTTAAAAAGGGCTATCGGAGACCGGGCAGTCTATTTGGACAAATTGCAAAAGATAATTTTAACGGGTGCCCCCCATGCCACCGCATGGGAAGAGGACAATATGATTGAAGGTCGGGAGCTGATTTTTCTCATGGAGCAAGACCGGTTTATCGCCAATGAAAAGGTGCGCATGAAAATCTACCCAAAGGATGAGGAAAACGACCCTAAAGAAAAAAGCCCGAAAAAAAAGTCTCCGCCAACCGATCAACCTTGTTCCTCTAAATAAAAAAGTGGCTGGCCTAAGATCCGAAAATCTGATCAAGTCATACCGGACTCGAAAAGTAGTCAATAAGGTAAGTATTGAAGTCAATCAAGGCGAAATTGTGGGCCTGCTCGGTCCAAACGGTGCAGGCAAAACCACTACCTTTTACATGGTTGTGGGGCTGACCCGCCCTGATGACGGTAAAGTTTTGTTAAATGATGAGGACGTCACCTGTTTTCCCATGCATGAACGTGCCAAAAGAGGAATAAGTTATTTGCCACAGGAACCTTCGGTTTTCAGGAAATTGACGGTGGAGGAAAATATCATTGCGGTTCTGGAGACCCAGAAACTCTCCGGCTTTGACTGCAAAAAAAAGGCCCGCTCACTTCTTCGTGAGCTCAATATTCTCCACATAAAAGACTCCAAAGCTTATTCACTTTCGGGGGGCGAACGAAGACGTGTGGAAATCAGTCGGGCTTTGGCCACATCCCCGGTATTTATTCTCCTGGATGAGCCTTTTGCAGGTATCGACCCTATTGCCGTGGCGGATATTCAATCCATTATTTCCCAGTTAAAAAAGAAGGGCATTGGCGTTTTGATCACCGATCATAATGTCCGGGAAACCTTGAGTATCACTGATCGTGCTTACATTATCAACGCTGGGGAAATCATCTCATCGGGAAAACCGATAGACGTTGCCCAGGATGAAAAAGTAAAACAGATTTATCTGGGCAACCAGTTTTCATTTTAGGCCGGGAGCGAGCATTTATGGCGATGGAAATGAAAATGAATTTGAACTTGAAGATGGGCCAGAAGCTGGTCATGACGCCCATGCTTCAACAGGCCATCAAGCTCCTGCCTTTGGCAAGACTGGAACTTGCTCAATTGATAAGGCAAGAAATTATAGAAAATCCGGTTCTGGAAGAGTTGTTGGAAGAAGAGAATGAAAGTGAACAGGAAAATAGCCAGGAAGAAAAAGGACCGAATGAGGATACCCCGCCCGACAATGAACAGAGCTCAGACTCTCAGGATCAGGAAATCGACTGGGACAGTTATTTTCAAGGCAACATAGATCAGGGCATGTCCGTCGAAAGCTATACTGAAAAACCCTCTATTGAATCTACATACAAAAAAGAAGCTAATTTGGCCGACCACCTCATGTGGCAACTGGATTTATCTGTTGACTCTGAAGAGGATAAATTTATCGGGTCATGCATCATAGGTAATATTCAGAATGACGGATATCTTTGCACCGAGCTGCAGGAGATTGCTGAAATTTGCAACACTGAAGAAAAAAATGTACTGAGGGTTCTAAACATTATACAAACTTTTGAACCCACCGGAGTTGCCGCCCGATCCTTGAAAGAATGCCTGGTAAACCAAGCCCGTGTCCTTACAGATAAAAATCCCTATGTAGAAACACTCATCGAAAATTATCTGGAACGACTGGAGGACAGGTTCCTGCCAAAAATCGCCTCTGAATTGAAAGTTGATTTAGAGGAAGTTTTAGACGCCTTGAAAATCATCAGGGATTTATGCCCCAAACCCGGACTGTTATTCAGTTCCGAAAGGGTCGACTATGTTGTCCCGGACCTTGTTGTAATTAAAACGGATGAGGGCTACGATGTGGTTTTAAATGATGATGGGGTTCCTGGCCTGAAGATCAGTCCTTACTACCACAACCTGTTAAAGACCACTAAAGAGGGGCAAACCAAGGAATACCTGGAAGACAAATACCGGTCTGCCTTATGGCTGATTAAAAGCATAGACCAACGAAGACAGACTATCTATAAAGTCGGGAAAAGTATCGTAAAACTGCAAAAAAACTTTTTGGATGATGGTTTATCCTATTTGGAGCCCATGGTCCTGAAAGATGTGGCCAAAGATATTGAAATGCATGAGTCAACTGTAAGCAGAATCACCACAAACAAATACATAGATACTCCGCAGGGAATTTTTGAGCTTAAATTCTTTTTCCATAGTGGCATCAAATCCTATATGGGAAATGCCATGTCCTCCATTCGTGTAAAAAACATGATAAAGGAAATCATCAAGGAGGAAGACGGAAGCTCCCCATTAACAGACGATCAAATGGTTGAGGCGTTAATGAGGAAAAATGCTAAAATAGCACGAAGGACTATCACAAAGTATCGAAAGGAACTGAATATTCCACCTGCAAGTAAAAGAAAAAAATGGTTTTAATTTCCCCTGCCATATAGTAATTTATGCTCCTTTTAGTGGGCCCTAATCAAAATATATTGTTTGACGTTTTTCTTGGAGAACTCGATGAAACTAACTGTAACTGGACGAAACATTGATATCACAGATGGCATCCGCGAACATTTGGAAAACAAAATGGATAAAACCATCAAGGAACTGGGTGAAAAAGCAGATGTCCATGTAGCGCTTCATGTAGAGAAGCACCGGCATTTTGCTGAAATCACAGTAAAAACAAAGGGATCTACAGTGCATAGTCAGGACGAGACCGATGACCTCTATGCTTCGATGGATAATGCCCTGCTAAAAATTGAAAAACAGTTAAGAAAACAGAAAGAAAAAGCTCAGGACCTTAGACTCAAAAAAGGCTCACAGTCCAAACTGGAAAACCAGGACTGAACCGACCTCACCCTTAATTCGCTCCCAATGAAATGAAAATAGATGACATTTTAAAAAAGGACTCCATTATTGCCAATCTGGCCGGAGTCAATAAGGGGGAGATTCTCCGTGAAATAACCGATTTCCTGCAAAAACAGGGTTTAATCAAGGATAAGGAAACCTTACTTAATACACTGATGGAAAGGGAAAAACTGGGAAGCACCGGGATTGGTGAAAATGTAGCCATTCCGCACGGAAAATCTGACGAACTTTCCCAGATCATTACTGTCTTTGGGCGTTCCCTGCAGGGGGTGGATTTTGAATCCCTCGATCAAAAGCCTGTCCATTTCGTATGCATGGTCATTGCACCCTCTAATTCAACAGGACAACATTTAAAAGCTTTGGCCCGCATTTCAAGACTTTTTAAAAACCAGGATTTGCGTGAAGGCATTTTAAAATTACAAGATGCCAACCAAATCTATTCACTTCTCCTTGAAGCAGACTCTAAATTTATATAATTGACCATGAAAGGCATTGCCGTATCAACAGGGGTCGCCATCGGGAAAGCATATCTGCTTGACTCAACCAAGTTCTGTATCCTCAAGCACCAGTTGAGCGAACTTGAAGCAGAAAAGGAGGTTGATCGCTTTCGCGAAGCAATTGAAAAAACCAAGCTCCAAATGACGGATATAAAAAAGCGCGCTAAAAAAGTCGCCGATAAATATGCAGTTATTTTAGATACTTACAGCCTGCTTCTTGATGACGATATTCTGGTTAACGATACCATCGAAAATATCAAAAAATACAAGACCAATGCAGAGTGGGCTCTGACACAAACCTTAAATAACTTTCTAAAACTATTCGACAACATCAACGATGAATACTTGAAAGGGAAAAAGGACGATCTTGACCTGCTGGTTCAGACAATCCTGAGAAATCTCATTGGTCATTCCCAGGAGTCTCTGTCTGATATTCAGGAGCCCGTAATTATTGTGACCCACTCCCTGAGCCCTTCAGACACCATCATGATGCCCAGAAACTTTGTCAAGGGCATGGCCACCGAGGCAGGAGGAAAAACATCCCATGTTGGCATATTTGCTGCGGCTTTAGGAATCCCTGCCATCACCGGAATCAAGGGGCTCACTTCAAATATTAATTCCGGAGATCAAATTATTGTTGATGGCATTGATGGCGAAGTCATCATTGGCCCCTCCAGCGAAACGTTACAACATTACGCTAAAAAGCAGGAGAACTACCGCAAATACGAAGAAAGGTTATTAGCCAATATCCATCAGCCGGCAGAAACGCTTGATGGACACCAGGTTAAACTCTTGGCTAATATCGAATCCAGTCAGGAAATAAAAAGCCTGCATAAATTCGGGGCCGAGGGGGTAGGACTTTACCGCACGGAATTTCTTTATTTGGCGGCATCCGTCTTACCCGAGGAAAGAGAGCTCTATGAAAATTTTAAACTGGTTGCCCAGGAAATGGATTCCAAACCCGTTGTCATTCGTACCATGGATATCGGAATGGACAAACAGTTTGGCAATGTCAGAAACGACGATGAAGACAACCCTGCCCTGGGCCTTAGAGGTATTCGTTTATCCCTGGCCAAGCCCCAGTTATTGACAGACCAGGCAAAGGGAATCTTGCGGGCAAGTTTATATGGGGATGTGAAAATTCTCTACCCCATGGTCTCTTCGGTGACGGAAATAATTCAGGCCAATAAAATTCTGGAAGACGCAAAAAATGATTTAAGAAAAGATCAGATTCCATTTAATGAGAACCTTGAGGTGGGGGCCATGATAGAAACCCCGGCCGCCGCCATCTGCATTGATCATATTCTCAAGGAAGTTGACTTCATCAGCATTGGCACTAACGACTTAATCCAGTATCTTCTGGCAGTAGATCGAGTGAATGAAAACGTTGCCCACCTTTATCAACCCTTTCATCCTTCAGTATTAAGATCGCTGAAAAATATTATCCAGTCTGCTGAAAATGCAGGCAAAAAGGTTTCAATTTGTGGCGAGTTGGGAGGAGACCCAATGGCAACAATGCTTTTATTGGGCCTGGGAAAACTGGATGATTTGAGCATGGAACCCCACTCGATTCCAAAGGTGAAAAAAATCATTCGCACCATTCGGCTTGATGAAGCACGGCAGTTGGCCGATAATGTTTTAGAGATGAGTTCCCCGGACGAAATAACTTCTTTCATTACGAATGAAATGAGAGTTCGATTTCCAGAGGATTTTGACCGGGACCTCAGTTTTGAAGAAAAATCAAGCTCTACCTGAAAACGAATTGCACAATAAAACTAATATTTGTTTAATTTTTTAACCTTCCAATTAAAAGGGAAATCTTAATGAATCCAGGTAATTATTTATTCACTTCAGAGTCAGTTTCGGAAGGACATCCCGACAAGATAGCGGACCAGGTTTCCGACTCTATTTTGGACGCAATACTAGCGCAGGACCCGAAAGCAAGAGTTGCGTGTGAAACAATGATCACTACCGGCTTCGCTGTGATTGCCGGGGAAATTTCCACTAAATGTTATGTGGAAATTCCTAAAATTGTCAGGAACACCATAAAAAATATCGGGTTCTCTCACTCCGATATGGGCTTTGATTTTGAGACCTGCGGCGTAATGGTCGCGCTGGATGAACAGTCTGGAGATATCGCACAGGGAGTCGATGATGATAAACGCGAGCAAGGTGCCGGGGATCAGGGAATGATGTTCGGTTATGCCAGCGACGAAACCTCGGAACTGATGCCCATGCCCATTATGTATGCACACAAACTGGTGCGCAAACTCGCCGAAGTAAGAAAAAAAGGAACACTCCCCTATTTGAGACCCGACAGCAAATCACAGGTTTCGGTCAGGTATGAAAATAATAAACCTGTCTGTATTGAAACGGTTGTCATTTCGACACAACATGCTCCCAAAGTCTCCACCAAGCAAATCAGGGCCGATATCAACGAGCTTGTAATCCAAAAGGTTATCCCAAAAAAATTGCAGCACAAAAAGATGAAAGTCCATATCAACCCGACAGGACGCTTTGTAATTGGCGGCCCGCATGGCGACTGTGGCTTAACGGGAAGAAAAATTATTGTGGATACCTACGGTGGCTTCTCACGACATGGTGGAGGAGCCTTTTCGGGAAAAGACCCGTCCAAGGTCGACCGCTCTGCCGCTTATATGGCCCGATATATAGCCAAGAACATGGTTGCGGCTAAAGTGGCCCATCGATGCGAAGTTCAACTCGCCTACGCCATTGGAGTCGCCGATCCCGTTTCAGTTTGTGTGGAAACTTTCGGAACCCATAATGTTGACCCGGAAATTCTCGAAGATTTGGTCCGGTCCCACTTCAATCTCAAACCCGCAGGCATTGTTAAAACGCTGGACCTTCTAAAACCCCGTTACCTGGCAACTGCGGCTTATGGGCATTTTGGCAGAAAAGAAAACTCTTTTACGTGGGAAAAAACAGATAAAGCCAAAGCTATCAGAAAGGATGCGGGATTATAAAAAGGAAGGAACTGGACGGTTTTACCGGGGTGTTGGCGGCTGATTTCAGGCCGCGCCCCCGAAAACCACTTCTTTAATTTTATCGCTTAAGTTTTCCGGCTTAACAGGTTTTACCAGATATTCTTTAATGCCTGCCTGAACGGCCTCAACGACCTTGCCGCGTTCTTTTTCCGCAGTGATCAGCAAAAAGGGAATTTCACTCCATTTCTGGTTTTTACTCAGCTCTTTATAAAAATCCAGCCCATCCATATTGGGCATATGCCAGTCAGAAATAATAAGATCAAAAGGCTTTCGCCCGAGCTCTTCTAACGCTATCTCTCCATCTGCGCTCAAGACCACATTCGTGTAACCCAGCTTTTTCAGTGTTCGACGCAGGAACAACCGGGTCGTCAAAAGGTCTTCGACAATTAAAATATTGATGTCATAGTTCATACTCAAACCTATATCACTCCAAGGCGCACCGCCAGCTATTTTACCTTTACTTTACAAATTTACTCTATCACAATCCCAAAAACAAGGCAAACTCATTGTTTTTCAATTATTTCACGGATAATCAACCGGTTGAAGCCCGTCTCGCAACCCCTAAAAATGCGCTCCCGGCATAGACATCCTCAATGTGCTGGACCGAGAAACCCGCCTCTTCCATTTCCTGAGAGAGCCCCTCCCGTGTATAAGCCTGCCATTTCCCCGAAGTGAGCTGATTTTGTATAAACCGCAACCCTACAGCTTTGGTGAAAGGATAAACCAGATATTGCTTAATAAGGCTGGCTAAAACTCCCTGCCGCTCCCGGACCAGCCGGATGCTTTGTTCGATAATGGCATCCGCGTCATAATCCACTGAAGGATTGGCGAGAATAAGAATACCCTCCGCTTTCATGACAGCTCTCAAGTTTTTCAAAGCCAACTGCCTTAACTCGCTAGATGCGAGGGTATAAAGTGAGAAATGTCCTACGACCACATCAAACTTTTGCCCATCCACAGGCAAAGGGGAAGTTAAATCGGACTGGAAACAGGAAACCCGGTCAGAAACCCCCAGTTCCTGTGCACGTAGCAACGTTCGGTCCACTCCCGATTTCAGCAGATCAGTTCCGGTATAAACTACATGTGCGGCAAGAAACCGCAAGAGAAGTCCGGAACCGCAACCGGCATCCAGCAGAGTGAAGGATTTCCCTTCCGGCAAAAAGGCAACCACACGTCGCATGGATTCAAAATAGGACTCCGGAGACAAGCGGTCATACAATTTGGACTGAAACCCCACCGACCAATAATTTTTGCTGTAAAATTTTCCCATACATTGCCTACAGATTAAAAATTCAACCGCTTGTCAGTCACCGGGCAAAAGAATATAATCATTGCCGTAACCCTAATGGAGTATCACCCGATGGCAAAAAAACCTTTTATCAACAAACATGGGTTTGTCGAATACCCATTTCTACATGATCAACGCAAACAAAAAAACTGGTGGTTTTATAACCTGATGGAAGACTACCTCAAACGCCGGGCCAAACACAGTATAGGCCCCACGTATACCCGAGACGATTGCGAGGAAGATTTCAAAAAGATCCTCGCCGAAACCAACCTGAAATTCTATGTCCTGCTCCCTTCAGGAATGGGAATGGAGTTCAAGCTGATCGGAAAATACAAAACCCCCGAGCTCATCGAAATCGAAGACCCGGTTCCTTATATCACCGAAAAATATGGTGGTGGAAAATACAAGGTCAATATCTATCACGATGGGACCTTCTGTGGCACAGAAAACTACAAAGCTCACGGCGATCCCAAATGGGTTGAGATAGAAGAGGACAATCCCACAGGCTGAAAAATTGCCCTACACCTATGGATGACATCAAGCTTATTTATTTTTCGGATTGTCCAAATTATGAGTCGGCAAAAAACCTTTTATTAAACTCAGGTTGCGACTTTGAAGAAGTGAACCAAAGCGACCTTTCTGACAACCATCCCTTCAAACATTACACCTCACCTGCAATTTTAAAAAATGGGGAACTGATTATCGGTGAGAAAGCGGATTCCGGAGGCTGCTCCATCCAATTGCCCAGTCCTGCGGAGCTAAAAATGAAATTAGGACTATAAGAAGATCAATCCAGTTCTTCTTCCGGATTGCGCGGCTTCTGAATGGTGGGGACACTGAACTTGAGGCTCGATGGCAAAGTGGAAGCTTTTTTTCCGTAGGCGATATTCCCGCTTTCCCCCTCCAGCCCAATATAGATATTATCGTTTTTGACCTTTACCGGATAGGTCGGGATAAACAACTCCGGATTCTGCATATTTGCGCCGTCTGCCAATTGAAAACGCCATTCATGGTTCGGACAAATCACAATGCCTTCTTCAATACGCCCTTCTCCTAAAGGCGAACCTCTATGCGGACACTTGTTGGCAATGGCATAATATTTTCCCTTATAGTTAAAAAGAGCGA
>Ga0233439_10000238_pt1 | contig 91877 bp, 72 predicted proteins | sample SI_123_September_6_FD_182713 | JGI IMG/M metagenome (GOLD analysis project Ga0233439, IMG submission 182713) | Seawater microbial communities from Saanich Inlet, British Columbia, Canada - SI_123_September2016_100_MG | ecosystem: Environmental > Aquatic > Marine > Inlet | place: Canada: British...
AATTGAAGGTTCTCAAATAGTAGAAAATGAAACTCCATCAAAAACTACATATGAATATTTAGAAGAATCTATTTTAGAAAATCATACAACAGAATATTTAGGAGAATTCGAGAACCAGGAAATTGAAGGTTCTCAAATAGTAGAAAATGAAACTCCATCAAAAACTACATATGAATATTTAGAAGAATCTATTTTAGAAAATCATACAACAGAATATTTAGGAGAATTCGAGAACCAGGAAATTGAAACTCTTGAAATATTAGAAAATGAAACTCCAACAAAAACTACATATGAATATTTAGAAGAATCTATAATCAAATTTTTAACAACAGATTCATCGGAAGTAAATGAAACTTCTTTAGAAACTACTCAAGAATATTTAGGAGAATCTATTTTGGAAAATCATACAACAGAATATTTAGAAGATATCGAGAACCAAGAAATTGAAGGTTCTCAAATATTAGAAAATGAAACTTCTTTAGAAACTACTCAAGAATATTTAGGAGAATCTATTTTAGAAAATCATACAACAGAATATTTAAAAGAATTCGAGAACCAAGAAATTGAAACTCTTGGAAGATCAGAAAATAAAACTTCTTTAGAAATTGATTATTATGTTTTTCAAACAGAAATAGGTAAAGGAATAGGATACAGACTTGAAAGATTGAGACAAAATATCAGATCACTTCGAATAGAGGTACGCGAGTTTTCAGAATTAATACAAAAAACAAATTATGAAAGTAAAAAAAGGGTAGACGAGATGCGCCTTAAATATAGTTCATATAGGTCTCGTAAGCGATAGGTCGCATCACATCTATCTATTTTTTATTTTTCTGTATTTTCTTTTTTCTGTATTTTTCTGTTTTATTTGCGATTGTGTTTACGTTTTGATTTGCGGTTTCCTTTCTTTTGTTTTCGTTCTCCACGAACAGGCACGTGCTTCGTCGCACTTATTTCCGTTCTACAACAAGGACAGTTGGGTTTATGCTCTAATACCCAATTCAAAATGCAGTTTTTATGGAACTTGTGTCCGCACGGCATTTGTCCGATATGAGCATCTGTTTCATAATCATCGTGACAAATATAGCAATAATCTTGTCCTTCTTCCGCAGAACCAACCTGAATTTTCACTTTTGATTTCAAGCGTTTGGTCTCTTTTAGGTGAAGACAATTCTTACAATTCACTAATTTTTTTGTATCTGACATAACGGTATTCTCATTTGGCGCCCAGTGATGGCATTTTTTGCACTGGTATATCCAAAAGTAGTCGAGTATTTTCTTTTGTTGAGTAGTGAACATAGTGATGCTCGTATACTCTATAAATTCAAACATTTGGTCTGCAAGAAGATCCCACGCGCCACATTTAATGTGATGATGGATATCATTGATGTATTTTTGCCCATCAAGCGTTGTATCGGAAATGAACTTGTCGAAATACTCATCTGCGACAAGTTCATTGTTTGAGGGTTGTTCAGTATATGTTGTAGTAGTTGTAGTCGAATCGTCATCAGTCGTCGATGACTCTCCATCAATATATTGTTGGATGTCTTCTCGAGTGGGATTAAACACTCTATATAAATTGTCGGTATTGTCGATATTGTCGAAGGATTGCATAGTTTTGATTGTGTATGATTTTATACAGAATCAAATAAATGAAAAAAGGAAATCAATTTTTTACTTATTCATTCTCCAATTTACATTATAACTTGTACATCTCGAAATAGAAATAGACCACAGAACATATCATGGGAAATAACAGTGTGAATAACAGAATCCATTTGATATTATAATCTATAATGAGCATTGTGATGACACCTAAAATGAATGTAAGAGCCGTTCCGAACAAAGAATGCCACGAAAAGTCATAAATAGGTTTCTTCCCATCGCGCGATGCTATAAGAATGAAATAGAAGAAGAAGAAAGGGACGGACCATAAAAAGGCTAATATTTTATAGTAAAATGGATTTGTTTTACCGTAATGCGATGATACATACGATAATACTCCAAACAATACTGTTCATCGACATATAAATACTCCATAAATTCCCCCGATAAAACTATTGTATATACATACTGGATATATTTTAGATGAGCCATAAAAATAAATAATTAGAAAAGAATATAGGTAGGAAAGAATATATGTATGAAAGAATATAGGATTTATTATGGAAGAGCCCAACGTGAATGAATCGACGGAAAACAAAATGCCGGATAATTTCAAGTCTATAATATTAGATTTCACAAACGACTTGACAATAACATTTCCAGAATATGAATCTTTATGGGCATCATACAAAAATTGCGACGAAACCGGATATGAGGAACTTTACAAATATTGTCTATCCATATACCCAGAGCGATTTTTCGATATACTGTATCAAAACGATGAAATATTTTCTGCTGAGAACGAAACGGTTGTGTATTTTTTGCCAAATGTAGATTTCAAGACATTATATTCTACAGCGGATATAAGTGAGAACACAAAGAAGGCAATCTGGAAGTATTTACAGTTGGTATTAGTAACTATAATGGGTGGAATAAAAGACAAGGCTTCCTTTGGCGATACGATGAATCTGTTTGATGGTGTAGACGAAAGTGAGCTACAGACAAAGTTGTCGGATACGATAAATAGTTTGTCAGATTTTTTCCAAAATATGGAGAAAGCTTCGGATATGGAGAAACCTTCGGATGAACCGCGACAAAACGCAGAGACTCCGAATATGGATGACATCTTTTCAAAGATGCCCGAGATGTTTGAGAGTATGGCTGGTATAAGTGAGGAAATGAAGAATCACTTTGCGGAATCGGGACAAGAGGATACAACGAGAGATGCGATGCCTAATCCGGAGGATTTACACGAGCATTTGAAAGGTTTGTTTGATGGGAAAATTGGAAATTTGGCGAAGGAACTTGCGGATGAACTTAGTGGAGATTTGATGGATATGTTTGGAGAAGAAGGTAAAGATAATGGCGCTTCTCAATCAACGCAAGATGTTTTGAAGAGTATGATGAAGAATCCTAAAAAGATAATGGAACTATTGAAGACGGTGAGTTCCAAATTGGATAATAAGATGAAATCCGGCGATATATCTCAAAAAGAATTAATGAAAGAGGCCAGCGATTTAATGGGAAAGATGAAGTCAATGGGTGGAGGAAAAGAGTTTGAGAACATAATGAAGAATATGACCAAAAATATGGGTTCTATGATGGGTGGTGGTGGAAAGAAAGGGGCATTTAACGGCGCGGCATTCAAGAATATGATGGGACAAAACCAGAACCGAGAGCGGATGTTGAATAAACTATCTAAACGTAAGGAAACAAAAGAGTCCTCGGAACATTTACATCAAACAAATGTTCCAAACGAATTTGTATTTTCTATGAATGATGGTGAGAAGCAAGAGAAGAGCACAAAGCCATCTGGCGAGGAGAAGAGTGTGGACGATTGGTTGTGTGAGATAGAAAGCACCGGTGAAAAGAAACCAGACCCTGCCAAACCCAAGACATCCAAGAAATCCAAGAAGAAGAAATAAAATAATGGGCGGTTTGGAAAATATTATCAATATATATATATAGATTAATATTGATAATGGGATTGTCAAAATATGTGAATGTGCCAATATTTTTGACAAGTTTAGCGGTGGGTATATTTTTTGTGTATATTTTCGAGGAAGATAAGCGGAAAATTTTTGTGTACCCCAAACCGGACAACTATGAACATATCCAGTACAGAGACAGAACAGGAACGTGTTTTTCTATAAAACAGGAAAAGACACAATGTCCTTCTGATGTGAAGAGCATTTTCAATATTCCGGCGCAAAATTAAAGGGTGTATTTCATACACGATGATATATCATAAAAAATATTACATCGATCGAAAAGAAAAACGAGACAAAACAATATAAAGATAACTAATTATATATAAACGGTAATGTGGATTATGGAATTAAAAAAATTGCCTTAATTCGCAAATTTTTCTTACCCATTTCATAACATTTAGACGAATGTTAGTCTCATAGTTATAAATACCGAAAGAAAGTAATTTGGTGATATTGATTCTTTTTTTAGAAATATTTTGTCTCATTTTTCTTTTCGGTCGGTGTAATATATGGATTTATAATATAAGTTATATATATTATGAATGTTAAAAGGTTATTGAACACACGAATGGGTATAATTCTCATATCGATATTGTTGGGTCTCGGGTTGGCCACACTATTTCGCACAACGTGCACAAGTAAGAAGTGTATAGATTTCAATGGTCCACTGATCGATGAAATTGATGGGAAGACATACAAATTCGGCGAAGAATGCTATAAATATAAATTGGAATCAGCGTCGTGTAGTTCAACAAAAAAGATAGTAGAATTAGGAGAACCTACCAAAGAATAGACCCCCGATTTATTCGTCCTATTTAGGCGTTTATACAATCATATAATAATGAATAAATATTATTATATGGAGGAGAATATCACAATAACAAGATTATCGGATTTGCCTGATACAAATATACAGACTCAAAAACCGCCAAATAATGATGGTCTAGGAGCGGATATGTACATTCCTATGAATATACACCCCAATCCTTACGGCATTCAACAATCACAGCAAGGGGGGATGCCGATGCCCGAACAGACCACACAAGGAAGACAGCAAGAACCATCTGACCAACTGTCTCCAGAGCAAATATCGATGATGCACGAAATGCCGTCCCAGAAATTACCACAAAGAGATATTCCTATGGATCAAACACAAATGTTGCACGATGACCAAGTGCACGCGAATTATATCCCCAGACCAAAACTCACGAGCGATTATGTTGAAGAATATCAGCAAAGCACGGACCGTAAACTTCGAGAATACGAGGAAAAGAAGCACAGGGAAAGAATGCAAGACCAGCTTATTGATAAAGTTCAGATTCCAATAATGATATCATTGTTGTTTTTTCTATTCCATTTACCGATAGTGAATACTCTCATATTGAAACGATTCTCATTTTTGTCTATATATTCTGATGATGGTAATTTCAATATGTATGGCCTGGTCTTGAAGTCGGTGCTGTTTGGAATAGGATTCTATACGTTGGACTCTTCTATGAAATTTTTGAATGAATTTTAGCTAAATACAAATATGGTAAATAAATATATACATACTATATAATTATTTATACAAATGGAACATCAAAGAGATATATACATAGCAAACATAGATATAACAGATGAATATTTTTCAAAAGGAAAGAAAAAAAAGGCCGCAACAAAAAAAAAGAAGGATGGCGCCACTACCAAGGGAGGAGGCAAAACTAAAACTGTGAAAATGAATGTGAATATAAGCAATGCGAATAAAAGTGCATCTAAGAAAAGTGAAGTGAACAAAAGTGCATCTAAGAAAAGTAAAACTGCGAAACTCGATGGTGAAGCCAAACATATAACTTTTAAAACCCTTTCCCGAAAACAACAACTGTTGGAAAACCCGGAAGCGAAAGAGTTGAACAATATCACAAATGATAAACTGTGTAAATTTTGGACTACATCAATGGCAAATGAAGTTATCACACACAGTAAATCATTCGATTCGCCAAATTCGCTTGAAGAAATACCGAAGATGATGGGTAAATCCGCCTTTTATAATCACGAGGACCAAAGCGAGGACGAACACAAAGTAAAACTGCCGCAATTTCACTTATCATACCCCGAAATAGTTGAAGTGTATGATGCCACGCAGAAAATAGTTGATAATGGAAAATCCGGATTGATCAGTGATGTTTTAGAATCAAAACCCGCGAAGTCCATATCATTGTATGTGCTGGCATTTTATGAAGTAGACAATGATGAAATGTTGTTTTTGGGGATGGTATACTACACTATGGTTCCAATAAATGGAGTAAAATCTAAATATCAGAGAATGTTCCAATGGACCGATGAAACACAATCCGTGAACGCACTGTTTTTCTTTTCACCGTATAAGAGTATCATTAATGAATGTAATGTGTGTGCGGACATAGAAATACCTTTCTTCGATATTATGATGAAGAAACTGGAAAAAACCGCCATAGATAATAATTGCGCGTGCATTTTCACACATCCTAAATACGCTATGAGTAGTTTGAGAAATATGTTCTTAAGTAACGGCTATTATGAAGCGATATATAGACCTCTTTTAGATGGTTTTGGAGATTCTATGAAAATCGAACATAGTGATAGTTATGAATTCAATGGGTATGACTTGGACGATGGGTTTACGCGAGTGCCCAAAGAAAAGATGAACAAAATGCTCGAGGACGTCGATGCTGAAATAGAAGAACATAAAAATAAATTAGAGAGCACTACTAATTCCATCACAGATGAATTGGAGGAAGGCGTCGAAGATGAATCGGATGAATCGGACAACGACGCAACTGGTGTAGACCAAGAGGAAATAATGAGATTAGAAAACGAACGATTACTCCATCAAGAAGAACTCGCACGAAGTATGAAAGAAAAAGAAGAATTGGAGAAACACAGTTATTACAATAATGTTTTTGATCATAACTTATACATTTCACCTGAAGTGCCATTTGATAAAATGGATAAGAAACAACGAATCGTTCTATTTATCACAATGTATATAGATGAAGGCTTTGTTAATGAACGCGTAAACAACAGGGGAACTGGTTGGGGAATCGACCCAACACTAAAATGTAAAAAAAATAATCCAAAGTCAAGGGATTTTTACAACCCATTACGAACCCATTATAATGTGTATGACGATGATTCCAAGAGAGAAATGGACAAATTGGAATTAGAAAAGCAAGAATTTCAGAAAAATAGTTATCAAGATCAGTTTTATTGGAGAGATTTTTGGTCTACCCTTTCATTAGGTAATATTGACAGTCAAAAAAAAGCCGATTTAAGAAAGGTTACGGAATTATTTGCAGAAATTAGGAAAATAGATGAAGAAATCGCAGAAATTCAGCAGAAAATGGACCCCGTAGCCGTACTCGAAGTCCAATTACATGAAATGAACAAACGACTTGCCAAATTAAAACAAGAAAAAGAAAATCTGGTCCCCACAGTGATTGTGGAAAATGAAGATGATTTAGAAGAAGCCAAAAAAGAATTGAACCAAAAACTAACTCTCCTGGAGAACGGTTTGAATGACTCTGCTGCTTCATCATTAATCGCCTTGAAAAACCTGTTCGGGACAATTAGGATGGGAGAGAGACCGACAGAGATAGAGAGAGAGAGAGAGAGAAGAGAGAGAGAATTTTCAAAGGTGACAAGCGAATTGGATTTGGTAGAGAATAAACTGAACACTATAACAGAAAACAACAAAATACCAGAAAAAATAGCAAATTTAGAAAAAGAAATATCAGAGTTAGAAGGAGAAATCTTGAAATTAAAGAAAGAATTAGATACAGCACAACAAATACAAGACGCTTCGAACCGTCAAATAGGTGGTCTCAGCAAACAAGAAAAAATGGATTTAGAATTAGAATTACAAACGAAACTACAGGAAAGAGATGTCAAAAATACGGAGTTGCGAGAGTTAAAAGAAAAATTCGACAATAAGGCATTCAACGACGAAAGATATAATCGGAAGGATGACGAAGCTTATTGGAAATGGTTTCAAAAGAACGCATATTACACTCCTGGGTGGATCGGGCAAAACGCATGGAATATTATTGATAATGTTTCCATTGCTGGAGACGTTGTACATAATACATTTTTCTGTAAAAATGGGTACAAGTTTGGTCCCGAGATTGTCGTTGACAGACAAGTTGAGAAAATAAAAACCAATCATATCGAAAATTCATTAGAAACAACTTATTTCATTTCATTTGTGGAATTTATGGGGGAAATTTATTTACCAACCTGGTGGATTAGACCCCAGTATAGCACTTTGCCAGATATGAATGTATTTGGGGGCGAGGATGGGTTTTCTAAATCGTTGAAAGAGTACACTAACGCAGTATACAATGAAAATGATGTTGTCCTGGTCCAAACGAAACCCAAAAGTCATTTCTTTGAAAACTACTATATAGGCGTTATATTATCTATTTCAAATAAACAAGACTCGAAACAAATAGCCCGAGAAACCACTAATGTATGGGGAACAAGTCAATGGTATTCAACCTATACAATAATGATAAAAACGGACACGACAAAATATGAAATAGTTGAGGGCGTATGGTCTTGGAATTTAAAGCTGAATTTGTCTTTTATGCATAAAGACATAACAAATGGAAGTATCTTTGGTATATCAACGATGCCAATGCGTTTTCAAAATACAATTATATATCCTCAAGAAAGACGGGATGAGAGACCGCCACAACCCATATCAATTTATAATAGTCAACCTACAAATTACCAGACAGAAGAACAGGAAAAAATATTCCAAGAAGAAAAGAATAGAGAGATAAACGAAAGGAATCAAGCGGAGAGAGAATCATCGGGTCGAAAGATAAATAATGAAAGAGCTATTAGAGAGAGAGACGCAATGAGAGAGACAGATAGAAATAGTCGAGAACTCCAAGATCGGAATACACCAACTAGTTTGAGGATGGGTTTAACCGGAATGGAACTAAACACAGGCGAAACAACTGGTTTTAGTGCAACACCGCTAGGCGATTCAGGTTTACCAATGACTTCACACACGGGAAGCACTGAAGCCGCGCCCTATACAGTAGTGCGAAGGACAAGAAGTTTAAGTGACAGTGACATACGCGCCCGAGACCGTGACATAGAAATGGACCGAATAGTTTCTAAGAAAGGTACACCTATAAACGGATCGGAAGTATTATCACCACCAGCAGCACAGAGAAGGTTGGTGGAAGAAGCAAAACAAAGAACAGCAGAAGCAATCAAGAGATCAAAAGATATAAGATATATAATGGAACGTAACCCTCAAGAAGACACACCAAAACCAGCATCAGGAGAAACACCAGCAGCACATACAGGAACAACAATAGAAAGTCCAGAAACATTCACAGGAAGTCCAGAAACATTCACAGGAAGTCCAGAAACATTCACAGGAAGTCCAGAAACATTCACAGGAAGTCCATTTATTATTGGAGAATACGATGAAGATGATGATGGTTTTTTAACTACTAGACCAGATGATCCCCTACGTATAGTAGGGGACAGACAAAACCCTTATAGTATTGGGGATGAAACTCCTCAATCCGGACACTCAAGATAGGAGGTTCAATAAAAAAATATGATATGAAACATAATGTCTTTTATCATACAATACCTAATATGCGTTCATCGACAAATAACTCATCGCAGATGTAAATGGAATGAATGCGCTTCCGATTAATAAATTATTATTGCCATAATCATTGAATAAGTCTTCGTAAATTTTCAAGTGTTTATCGTTGGACCAAAATTCCATTGGAATGATTTGTGCTCCATAATATATCATATCTTTGAATTCGGTATTTTCCAACATGGTATATCTTTTCCCGTCATCGGTCATTATAGGCAATACTTGATTTATGATATCGATGTTTGTGGTATACTCATCTGGATTCACACTTAATTTATGTATAGGATATTGTCCGGAATTGTGTTGAGTAGGGGTGGGCGTCGGTGTTTGAGTAGGATTTGGCGTTTCGTTTTGGGGTTCTACTTGTTTATTGGTCATATTAAAACTGCTATGGTCGTATAACATCATCGAATCGCTCATAGTTTCTAAATGAACAATATTTTTCAATTCAGGTGAATTATATGAATATGTGGGGTATGCGGTATTGTCAAAAACAATGATGACTTTTCGCATAAGGCTACTGATATCGGTATTTTTATCGACGTTACCATTGAATAAAACATTACTATTTTTGACATTTCCAAAGTAGAACAAGATAGAGCTTGCGATTTTATTAAACAGCTCCATTTGCTCATTTTTCTTGTTGGCCACTTTTGGACGTATTTGTATGAATAGCGGGTCGTCAGGATTCGGTGCTGTGCTATTGAATGCGTTCAACATAATCATTTTCAAAACATCATTCAAAAGTAATGTATTATTGCTGGGTGAGAATGGGTCATCTGACATAGAAACGACAGCGCGTGGATTGTTGTCGGTTGAATCCGTGTGTATGCTCCAAAACACTTCGAAATCCAAAAACCGGCATCCGCGTGAAATGACGTATTTGACCATTTCTAAATCCATAGACGAGCCGTTGAATGCCGTATTGAAAGATGATTTAATAAGGTAGTGTTTGAGTTTCAACGATTCGGTAATATCCAGGATCCCGTTTCTTTTGGTAAGATTGTCAACTGTAAAATTATCGATGGCGAGTGAAGTAGCGTTGTTCCTTTCCAGTGAATTCACGTAAGAATTTTCGTATCCTTCAATAATATCCAGCAAAATCATTCTTTTTTTCAAAAACCGAAAGATGATATAAAATGAAAGAATGATAATAAGAAATATAATAATTTTTTTTGAGAACTCCATTTGTATATATATATTGTAGGATAAATGAAAATAGAAATTAAAAATATATATTTATATTATATTTGTATTTTGTAATGGCAGGTGGATTACTAAATTTGATATCGAATGGAAATAATAATATAATATTAACAGGGAACCCATCCAAAACGTTTTTCAAAGTGAATTATTCGAAGTATACCAATTTTGGATTACAAAAATTCCGTATTGATTATGATGGTTTAAGAGAACTGAGACTAACCGAGCCATCAACATTCACATTCAAGTTCAAACGGTACGCTGATTTATTGATGGACACGTACTTAGTAGTTGCGTTGCCAGATATATGGAGTCCCATATATAACCCTTGTCCGCAAAATGGTGATAATTGGGCACCATACGATTTTCGTTGGATAGAGAATCTTGGAACGAACATGATTAGTGAGGTGGTTATAAATTGTGGTTCACACACAATCCAGAAATATACTGGCGAATATTTATCAGCGATGGTGGAAAGGGATTTTTCCGCCGAGAAGAAAGACCTCTTCTACAAAATGAGTGGCCACACCAAAGAATTAAATAATCCTTCCATCGCCTACGACCGTCAAAACACATATCCGTCGGCCTATCATTCCACCAATACACAGGGTTCTGAACCATCTATACGAGGTCGTAATCTATATATTCCTATTAATAGTTGGTTCACATTGGACAGCCGTTGCGCTTTCCCTATGGTTGCATTACAGTATAATGAGCTGAGCATTACTGTAACAATGCGACCTATTCGAGATCTATTTCAAGTGAGAGATGTGTTTGATTATGCCAATAATTTTCCGTATATGCAACCGGATTTCAATTTATCCCAGTTTGAAATGTATCCATTTTTACAAACCCCGCCTAAAGACTTGTCTGTTGGACTCTCACAAGCGTATGAAAATAGAACCAACACCTGGAACGCTGATGTGCATATGATTTCGACGTATTGTTTTTTGTCGCCGGAAGAGGCAAAACGGTTTGCTTCAGAAGACCAAATATATTTAGTAAAAGATGTGTTTTCATACAATTTCCAAAATATTACTGGAACACAAAAAGTGGCTCTAACTTCTTCTGGGATGGTGTCGAATTGGATGTTTTTTCTCCAGAGGAATGATGTAAATATGCGTAACGAATGGAGTAATTACACAAATTGGCCGTACAAACACATTCCCCAAGATGTGCGACCGGCTCCTCGCGAGGATGAATCGGGGAACTTGGGGCCTGCTGTAAACACAGATGGTTATTCCACGGGATTGTTCACAACAGGGGATTATGCCGCGAAAAACCACAAAGAAATATTAGAAACAATGGCGATCGTATTCAACGGAGATTATCGTGAAAACGTGTTGGAAAGTGGAGTGTATAATTATGTAGAGAAATATGTGCGGACAGCGGGTTGTGCTAAAGATGGGCTCTATTGTTATAATTTTTGTTTGAATAGTAGTCCTTTAGAGTATCAGCCATCCGGGGCTATTAACATGAGTAAATTTAGATTGATAGAGTTAGAAGTTTCAACAAATGTTCCTACACTGGACATAGAGAATTCGGAATTCAACGTGATATGCGACGACAACGGCAATCCCGTGGGCATATCTAAACTGAATTGGCAGTTGTTTGAATACAACTATAATTTGACATTGTTTGAAGAACGATACAATATTCTTTCGTTTATTGGAGGAAATTGTGGGATGTTATACGCTAGATAATTGCCAATAAAATATAAACATATTATAAACATATCATAAGATACAACTCATTTATGACGAAAACACTATGGAAAAAATCAAGAATCGAACCATCAAATGAAACCAAACAGATTGAATATGATGAGCCCGTTTCCATTCCATCGTTTCAAGTTTTGCATAATACACCTCTAACAAATGAAGACCGGTGCACACTCGACGAGCAAACAAATAAACTGAAAGGTCTATTGGAACCATACACAACCATTAATAAAAATGATGAGAAAATAATAGAAGGTCTTTCCAAGTTCCAACTGTTTAGTGATGATAATTATTATAAATCGTGTAAGTCGGTTCTCAAGAAGTTAAAAATGGAATGGTTATTGACAGGTATTACAGAAGCAATAAAGTATATTTTGTGTCCGCTTTCAAAAACCGATGAAATGATTGAAAAGGGAGTAGAGGACTTTGTCCGTGTTTTTGTCCAACTGCGCAACTGTATGGATGAAGAAGAGACCGATGCTCCAAAAAACTACGTTGATTTGTCTCCAGTGTCTGAGTCGAATTTATTGTGGAACGAGGGAGACGACCCATTACAATATACGGGCGAATCTCCTGAAGAAGCTACAATATTTGTCGAAGGGTTTCAAAACAGAGGTTTAATGTTGAACTTGTTGACAAATATATACTCTATGCGAGACGCACACACCTGGATAAATACTGACGAACTCACCGCAAAGATGGGGAGCCATTATATTGCCCAATTCAATCTCACAGAAAATAGACTGGGACGATATTTAACGGAAGATGAAGTGTTTGAATTTCATAATGTATATAACGACGCATTAGAGCGCCAGACTGTTATAAGTAATATACAATCGATGGCAATCAGTCAACAGTGGCTGGACCTTTTGGACCTTTCTCAGACAGATGCCGATACAGACCCGACAACCCCACCCCCGGTTATTGAGCCAACAAGATTATTGAGTGAGTGTGAGAAAAAACAGCGTGCGGCTATACAAGAACTCAAACAAAATTCCAAACATATCAAGGAACAAATTTACAATATAGTTATGGTTCCGGTAGTCATTTACATAGTTTACAATATGTATTATATATTTTTATTTATAGAACCTTTCGACAAGAACCAACGTGAGAGAGACCAAAAAAAGAAAGAGCAGAAGGAAGAAGAAGACGAAGAAGACGAAGAAGAATCCTCAAAAAACCCCGATTACGAAAATGAATATGTTGAGATGAAAGACTATAATGAAGCATTTTCAGGAATGACGCGATTTATTACAGAGTATTTATTTAGACCTGCCCAATTAGTGGTCGCTTTTATAGAATGGCTCAAAGGAAGTGGTTTCAAATTGTCTTATTATCACTATGGAAGAAAACAATATGAAGAAGTAGAATTGCAAGAGGACAAAGACAAAGAAGGAGCATATTTACACACTATCAATAACAGTTATCCCCATATTATGTTTTTTCTATTGTTTGTGATTATTTTTGTAAGCTGGAGACTTTCTCCGTCATTCATTCCAAAGACAATTCGTGACTTGTACTTTGGCAAAAATCCACTTATCGTCAACTATATTTTCTTAGGGATTACTGGAATTTCTTACATATTTAGTTTTATTACTTCTACACAAACACAAAATGAGGATTCGAATGGAACAACTGAATCCGTCAATCGAATAGCAGAAGCAATATCCAAATCTTCCGCATTGTTTAATATGTTATCATCTCTTGTGTTTTGGATTTTCAAAGGTATATTCGCATACAATATGGTGAGTTTATCTGTAACCATATCCATAATATATGGATTAGCGAACTTATTATTTGGTATTTATATGTATTCATCTGAACCATTTAGCCGGATAGACCGAATAAACAATTTTATATACACAAGAATGTTTCGGATTTCGCGGGAAGTAAACGAAACTAAGAGAAGTTGTATCGATACATTTAATAGTATTTCTATTATGCTTTTCACGCATTTATTTGAAATAATCACCATAATTATGTTAATCATCGGAATGTCTACATACATCAGGAAAATACGTAACGCGGATTTAAACACGTTTTTATTTATGATGAGTGGCATTTTCATTTTCGCGTTGTGTTGTAGGATTATTCTTCGACAAATGCATCTTGGGTCTGTCCTTTCCCCTGTATTCAAATTTTGGAATATAAAAATATCGAAAGAGGATGACATTGAAGATGCCATTAATGGTATCAGAAGTAGGGCTGAATGCGTTAATAGTTTGGGTGATTTTATGGATTTTATAAATGGCAAGAAAGACAAAGATGACTACGAACAATGTGAAGAAAAGAATGAAAAAATAGAAACAGCTGCGAAAACTAAGAAAAACGACAAAGATGTGAAAAATGAAAATGACATACTCGCTGCGAAAATGGCGCGAGAAATGGGGCTTTAATCAATCTCAATATAGATAACGACATTTTGTAAAACCATATAGATGAAAAATGTAATTATTATCAGTATGAACTATAGAAGACGGGAATATTGTAAGAAGCATTTTGTGCTACGACAATTAAATATATCCGGGTCATCTTGTTTCACAAAAGTATTCGAATCCCCGCGTAAATATCGGTATTCGTCATCATCCTCAACATTCATTAGTGTGTATAAGAATACATCATAAACAATATACAAATCTTGTTATATATTGTTATATAAAGGTGCCAATAAAATGTACATTTCATATTCGATAATTATTAACTGTTTATATGTTTACTGTTTATACACTTCACTATTACCCGTCGACACATTTCGTATTATCCCCCAATTGAAGTCTTCGCAATTCACGCTTTATGATATACCCGATAAACGCTCCGATAAATCTCTTGTGGGGAATGTCTTTACCAAAATCAGAAATCGTTTCCGTTCTAACGACGCTCGAATATTGGATTCTATAAACGGCTTTTATGGATTGATCGGTCCGGACGTCAATATTTCAAATACGAATAATTTGTTTGAATTCTTCACAGGAGATGGTATTATACAAGGCGTCTTTATTCGCGATGGAGTCATAACACCTATATGCCATAAAATCAAAACTGAAAAACGAATGTACGAAAAAGAACACAATATGCGGTTCTCGCAAAATATGATGATGATGCCCGTATATATGGCTCTCCACGGAATGGGCATTATTCCCAATATTTTAGGATTGTCCAACACTGCTATACTGGAAATACAATCTCGGGTTTTCACATTATTTGAACGCGATTTTCCCTACGAAATACAAGTAGATTGTCAATCCCAAGAACTGCGGACTATTGGAAAACAATACATACCTCATTTACCACACTTTTCAGCGCACTCGAAATATGATGAGCGTCAACGATTGATACACTCAATTGATTATAATGTAGCGTTCAAAAGTGTTCAATATAGTATTTTAGACAACACGTTTCGACATTTATTTAGGATGAAATTCAAATGTCATTATTTTCCCGTGATTCACGATTTTGGATTGTACGATGGCAATTGTATATTGGTCGACTCGCCGCTTTGTTTTCGGCCAGAGAAAATATTATTGAGAAAAACACCGTTTGTTTTAAACGGCAAGATGAATACATATATCAATGTGTATAATTCCAGAATCGATGTCCTTAAAACATATGTGGTGGAGAATAATGGATTCTATGTATTTCATTACGCTGATATAAATGAAGATGAGCGAACAATCCAAATTTTGGCCCCCTTGTATGATAACCTGGATTTTTCATCGTTAGATATTGAAGGAAAATATCGGAGAATTGTCATACACAAAGAAACGGGTAAAGTCGCCATCGAAAAAAACGATATATTAGAATCTATGAATTTGGATTTTCCAATCAAATGGAACGATAAAATCATCTTGCGCAGTGTGAACAATCGCCGAATCGATGGGTTCGTTGTTTGTGACGGATTAGAAATCTTACACAAAATGTTTTATGATGATGTCAGCTTTTGCGGCGAACCAACATTGGTCCATTCTGGAAATAGGGACATATTGATCAGTTTGGGATATAAATATGGAAATATGAATGACGGGTATTTATTTTTGATAGATGTGAATCCTCCCCACAAACTACATCATTACAAACTGAATGTTCCAGTCAATATAGGGTTTCATTCTATATTCTTGCATAAATAAACTTTTTGAATGATATAAATAATATAAAAATTATGTTATGGTTTTTATATTATGCTGGGTATTCCTACACTAAATATCTCGGTAAATGGAGAGTATGAACATTTGCTCAATCAATATAAAAATATTGTCGAACAACACAATTACGATGTTGACAATTCAGAATCTCCGAAAATAGGGTTTAATTTATTGACACCGAAAAAATACGATGTTTCTCCGTTGATTCCAAGAGTTGTGGATTTTTATGTGAAACTGAATATGATTATTGATGGTGTGAGTGTAGGACTCCAAATATTTCCACATTCCAATATGGCAAACACACCGTTGATGATGGCTAATCAAGTTGAAATTATACCTCCGGGACACACAGAATACGTGTATATACCTGTCAGAGGGTTTCGTGATTATACTATTGAGAAAAACTCACAGCTTGTCCAAGTTTGTCATCCTTCGCTTTGCAAGTTTTACGTCAAACTCGTCGAGTAGACAAGATATTCTTATTGTAATTCTACAATCTTTTCGCGGTTTTTCATCACCCATAGTTGAAGATCATTCTCCCTAAAGACATATCCATTAAATCCGGTTTCGTCAGTGGGTAATAAGTCTAAAACCGTTTGTATTTGCGTTTCATCACTTTCTTCGATATAATTTGTATGAATATCGGAATCGTCAAAAAACACAAGGAATCTGCGAAGTGTTCTCGAATCTTCTTTGTTAATGGGTTCAACCGTAAATATGAAATACTCTCCTAACTTTGGATGTTGTATTCTTGGTAATAGTATATTTGTAGGACTTGGTGTTGCGGATTCATCTTTAAAGCAATTCTCATATTTCATATTATTGAAATCACACAAATAAAGCAAATATGGCGATTTAATGTATTCATCGTTTTTGGTTTTAATGTGATGCATATCCAAAGATTTGGTGTTCCGGTCAACAATTTCCTTGAAATTGTCATAAATGCTATCTACAATCGTAGTAGTTCTCCACATCTTGGAGCACAACATCTCATACAACACTGCCCATACATATTCTGTTTGAGTACGTTCTACTAAATTCGTTGGTATGAATTTCGTTGTATCAAAAACAAAAATCATCGTGTCTCTATTTTCTGTAGTTGGCACAAAGAATCCTTTGAACATTTTATCGAAGTCCATTTTGGATGAATGGTTCGCAAAGTTGAATATATCGAGAATAGAAATTTTACATTGTTCTAAAAGTTCTGCCTCAATTCGTGTATCGATGGAATCATCAACATATTCTTGTGTGATTTGGTGGATATCTTCATTCGATAGAGGCTGTTCAATAGAATCTAAATGAAATTCGATTGTTGGAAAATCGTATTCAGCATCTCCGTTCTCGCTAATATTTTTGTTTAAAACATATCTCAAATAGGGCGATGGGGTTTTCTCTGTAACAATGGAATATATGCACAGTTTTATTGAGTACCTCGTAGATGGGTCTATATTACTAAAATTCTTTTCCAGTAAATGTTCATTTGTCAAATTGTATATTTCATTTTTAAAAATAAATTCTTCGTTTAGAATCTGGGTGGGGTCAACGGCCATATCTTCCTGTAAACCTTGCACCATCTCTTGCGTCATATCCTCCTCTAAACCTTGCGCCATATCCTGCGCCATATCCTCCTCTAAACCTTGCGTCATATCCTGCTCTAAACCTTGCGTCATATCCTGCTCCATATCCTCCTCTAAACCTTGCTCCGTATCTAAAGCCCCTCCCATCTTAATTTTGTTATTGAGTATTTTATTTTTTATATATGATGGATTCATTATTATATATTTGTGGTATATATTTGCGATATATGAAGTATTTGTTTAATTTTATAGGAAATCAAACAAATTAAATTTGAGTTATATTCTTCGATCATTTGCTCATCGATTCTTTTATGTTTTTAATTTCGGTCTTAAGAATTTGTATTTCTTTTACTAAAACACCTATCAACCCATTATAATTAATGCTTTGTATTTGCGTTCCGTCTTTTTCCCCCAATACTAAAAATGGAAAGTGTTCTTGAACTTCGTGCGCCAAGAATCCAATATCGTGCGTATCCCCATACAAATCATATTCGACTGGTCTCAACACGTCAATGTTTCGGGATTCTGATAGATTGATAACATTATGTTTTATACGATAATCTGATGATGACCTAAATGAAGTTGCTGTAACAACACCACTAACATCTAAAATTGTTTGAGGGTCATTTGTTCCAATACCTACATTTCCGTCATTGTAGTATATGATATTGCCCGACTCGTCCCAAACACCGGCCCCGATTGGTAATCCTGTGCTTGTCACGAAAGATGCTGCTGTAATAACACCACTAACATCTAATGCTGTTTGAGGAGCATCTGTTCCAATACCTACACTGCCATCGTAATAAAGTGCACTTCCAGTTTCTTGCCATACAGTTGAACCTGAACCTGTTGGACCAGCTATTCCAGTAGGTCCAGCTATTCCAGTAGGCCCGGTTGGTCCTGTTCCTAATAAACCTGTGGGTCCTGTGTTTCCGGTGTTGCCCGTAGGGCCAGTGTTTCCTGTTGGTCCGGTTGGTCCTGTATTTCCAGTGGGTCCTGTGTTACCGGTTGGTCCTGTATTCCCCGTTGGTCCCGTGTTTCCTGTTACTCCAGTTGGCCCAGTATTTCCCGTGTTTCCTGTAGGGCCGGTGTTTCCAGTGGGTCCTGTATTTCCAGTGGGTCCTGTATTTCCAGTGGGTCCTGTGTTTCCAGTATTTCCTGTTGGTCCTGTATTCCCAGTTGGTCCTGTGTTACCTGTTGGCCCTGTATTCCCAGTTGGTCCAGTGTTTCCTGTTACTCCAGTTGGCCCAGTATTTCCTGTGTTTCCCGTAGGGCCGGTGTTTCCAGTTGGCCCTGTGTTTCCGGTTGGCCCAGTATTTCCCGTGTTTCCTGTTACTCCAGTTGGCCCAGTATTTCCCGTGTTTCCTGTTACTCCAGTTGGCCCAGTATTTCCAGTTGGACCAGTATTTCCTGTTTGTCCAGTTGGTCCCGTGTTTCCTGTAGGGCCTGTGTTTCCTGTAGGTCCAGTGTTTCCAGTATTTCCTGTTGGTCCAGTGTTGCCCGTAGGTCCAGTATTTCCAGTTGGTCCAGTGTTTCCAGTTGGTCCAGTATTTCCCGTAGGGCCTGTATTTCCTGTGGGTCCAGTATTTCCTGTGGGTCCAGTGTTGCCCGTTGGTCCAGTATTGCCCGTAGGGCCGGTATTTCCCGTTGGGCCAGTATTGCCAGTTGGGCCGGTGTTACCTGTAGGTCCTGTATTTCCAGTTGGTCCAGTGTTTCCTGTGGGTCCAGTATTTCCAGTTGGTCCAGTGTTTCCTGTGGGTCCAGTATTTCCTGTGGGTCCAGTGTTGCCCGTTGGTCCAGTGTTTCCAGTTGGTCCTGTGTTACCCGTTGGTCCGGTATTTCCCGTAGGGCCTGTGTTGCCCGTAGGACCTGTGTTTCCTGTGTTGCCAGTGTTTCCTGTAGGTCCTGTGTTGCCAGTGTTTCCAGTTGGGCCTGTATTGCCAGTATTTCCAGTTGGGCCAGTATTGCCAGTTGGGCCTGTATTGCCCGTAGGGCCTGTATTTCCAGTAGTTCCAGTATTTCCGGTGTTGCCTGTGTTACCAGTTGGTCCATCAATTCCATCCAAATTTACATTATATACAGATGTGACCCCGGAAGAAAACCCTTGAACATTCACAATATTATCCAACACAACGATTCCAGTGGATTTATTGTAAGATGACACGCGGGCCTCAAACACATTAGTCGTTGGAGAACCAGAATCAGTAATCAATACAGAATTACCAGCTATATATGATAGTCCGGTACCAATTGTAAACGTTTCAGAACTATTATTACGAGGGTCCAACAATATACTTCCTTGTGTGACAGTTAAATATTTGTCTCCGGGAAGACCGGTTGGTCCAGTCGGTCCGGTGCTTCCTGTAGTTCCTGTATTACCAGTTGGACCATCAATTCCATCCAAATTTATATTAAATGTTGAAGATACTCCACTTGAGAATCCTTGAATATTTACAATATTATCCAATACAATCACGCCTGTAGATATTGTGTATGAAGATACAACTGCTTCGAAACTATTTGTCAGTGGAGCATTACTATCAGTAACTATAACCGAGCTGCCTATTATGTAAGACAAACCAGTGCCTATCGTAAACGTAAATATATTATTATTTCGAGGATCCAAGATAATCGTATTTTGTGTAGAAGATAAATATCTATCTCCCGAAAGACCGGTTGGTCCGGTATTTCCAGTGTTGCCAGTAGGACCTGTGTTGCCAGTATTTCCTGTTGGACCTGTATTACCTGTTGGGCCAGTATTTCCTGTGTTACCAATTGGACCTGTGTTGCCGGTATTTCCTGTTGGACCTGTATTCCCTGTTGGTCCAGTGTTGCCGGTAGGTCCTGTATTTCCTGTGTTACCAGTTGGACCGGTGTTACCAGTATTTCCTGTAGGACCAGTATTTCCTGTTGGACCAGTATTTCCTGTGGGTCCAGTATTACCTGTGGGTCCTGTATTTCCAGTTGGCCCTGTATTTCCGGTAGGTCCAGTATTTCCAGTAGGCCCAGTATTGCCTGTTGGACCAGTATTTCCAGTTGGCCCAGTATTGCCTGTTGGACCAGTATTGCCTGTTGGACCAGTATTGCCTGTTGGACCAGTATTTCCAGTTGGCCCAGTATTGCCTGTTGGACCAGTATTTCCAGTAGGCCCTGTATTTCCCGTAGGGCCAGTGTTACCGGTGGGTCCAGTATTTCCAGTTGGTCCAGTATTTCCAGTTGGTCCTGTATTTCCAGTTGGCCCTGTATTGCCGGTAGGTCCAGTATTTCCTGTGGGTCCAGTATTTCCAGTTGGACCTGTGTTTCCTGTTGGCCCTGTATTTCCAGTTGGACCTGTGTTTCCTGTTGGCCCTGTGTTTCCCGTAGGGCCAGTGTTACCGGTGGGTCCAGTATTTCCTGTGGGTCCAGTATTTCCTGTGGGTCCAGTATTTCCAGTTGGCCCTGTATTTCCAGTTGGTCCTGTATTTCCAGTAGGTCCTGTATTACCCGTTGGACCAGTGTTACCGGTTGGACCAGTATTTCCAGTTGGCCCTGTATTTCCAGTTGGGCCTGTATTACCAGTTGGTCCTGTATTTCCAGTTGATCCTGTGTTTCCAGTTGGCCCTGTATTTCCAGTTGGCCCTGTATTTCCTGTGGGTCCAGTATTTCCTGTTGGTCCTGTATTTCCAGTTGGTCCTGTATTTCCAGTTGGACCAGTGTTACCTGTTGGACCAGTATTTCCAGTTGGCCCTGTATTACCAGTTGGCCCTGTATTTCCAGTTGGCCCAGTGTTGCCAGTAGGTCCTGTATTACCAGTAGGTCCAGTGTTTCCTGTGGGTCCAGTATTTCCAGTTGGCCCAGTGTTACCAGTAGGTCCTGTGTTGCCAGTAGGTCCAGTGTTGCCAGTAGGTCCAGTATTTCCAGTTGGCCCAGTGTTACCAGTAGGTCCTGTATTGCCCGTTGGACCAGTGTTGCCGGTTGGACCAGTATTTCCAGTTGGTCCTGTATTTCCTGTGGGTCCTGTATTACCAGTAGGTCCAGTATTTCCAGTTGGCCCAGTGTTACCAGTAGGTCCTGTATTGCCCGTTGGACCAGTGTTGCCGGTTGGACCAGTATTACCAGTTGGTCCAGTATTACCAGTAGGGCCAGTGTTGCCAGTGGGTCCAGTATTTCCAGTTGGACCAGTGTTGCCGGTTGGACCAGTATTACCAGTAGGTCCAGTGTTGCCAGTGGGTCCAGTATTTCCAGTAGGGCCAGTGTTGCCAGTAGGTCCTGTGTTGCCAGTAGGTCCAGTATTTCCTGTTGGTCCATCAATACCATCTAAATTTACATTGTACACACTCGTTATGCCTCCATTAAATCCTACAATATTCACTATATTATCTAACACAAGTTGTCCATTTTGTTTATTATAAGAAGAAACTTTGGCTTCAAACACATTGTTTGAAATTGTGCTACTGTCAATTACTATCACGGAATTTCCAGGTATATATGCAAGACCACTTCCAACAGTAAATGTAAGACTACTATTTCCACGAGGATCCAACTCAATATTTTCAGAGGATGTCAAATATCTGTCGCCGGGAGAACCTGTATTACCAGTGGGTCCTGTATTACCCGTGGGTCCTGTATTTCCAGTTGGGCCATCTATACCATCCAAATTAATATTAAAAGTCGAAGTAATATCATTCGTAAATCCATTAATATTTACAATATTATCCAACACAATTGCCCCATTATATTTATTGTATGATGATATTCGGGCCTCAAAATTGTTGGTTAAAGGATCCGATACGTGAGAGACAAAAACAGAATTCCCAGGAATATATGCTAAACCTGAGTCAACAACAAAACTTTCAGTAGAGGAATCGTCTGGTTGAAGTGTCGTAGTTGTTGTTGTCGTCAGATATTTATCTCCAGCAAGTCCGGTAGGTCCAGTATTTCCTGTAGGTCCAGTGTTTCCAGTTGGTCCGGTGTTGCCCGTAGGGCCAGTATTTCCGGTGTTTCCTGTATTTCCTGTAGGTCCAGTGTTGCCTGTTGGACCAGTGTTGCCCGTAGGGCCAGTGTTTCCTGTAGGCCCTGTGTTACCAGTTGGTCCAGTATTTCCTGTTGGTCCAGTGTTACCTGTTGGACCAGTGTTACCGGTTGGTCCTGTATTTCCTGTTGGTCCAGTATTTCCAGTGGGTCCTGTGTTACCGGTGGGACCAGTATTTCCGGTTGGTCCTGTGTTGCCTGTGTTTCCGGTAGGTCCTGTGTTACCGGTTGGACCAGTGTTTCCAGTAGGTCCTGTGTTGCCAGTGTTTCCTGTTGGACCAGTATTTCCAGTTGGACCAGTATTACCAGTTGGACCAGTATTACCAGTTGGACCAGTGTTACCAGTTGGACCAGTATTTCCGGTTGGACCAGTATTTCCTGTTGGACCAGTATTTCCAGTGTTTCCTGTATTTCCTGTAGGCCCTGTGTTACCTGTTGGTCCAGTATTTCCAGTAGGTCCAGTGTTACCTGTAGGGCCTGTGTTTCCTGTTGGACCTGTGTTACCAGTAGGTCCAGTGTTACCCGTAGGACCTGTGTTTCCTGTTGGTCCAGTATTTCCAGTTGGTCCTGTATTGCCCGTTGGACCGGTATTTCCGGTTGGACCAGTATTTCCTGTTGGACCAGTGTTTCCTGTTGGACCAGTGTTGCCTGTATTACCAGTTGGACCAGTATTTCCAGTTGGTCCAGTGTTGCCCGTTGGTCCAGTATTTCCAGTAGGGCCAGTATTTCCAGTAGGTCCTGTGTTTCCTGTGGGTCCCGTGTTACCCGTTGGTCCCGTGTTACCCGTTGGTCCCGTGTTGCCAGTAGGTCCAGTATTTCCAGTTGGACCAGTGTTGCCCGTAGGTCCAGTGTTGCCCGTAGGTCCAGTGTTGCCCGTAGGTCCAGTATTACCAGTTGGTCCTGTGTTACCCGTAGGGCCAGTATTTCCGGTTGGTCCTGTGTTACCCGTAGGGCCAGTATTTCCAGTAGGGCCAGTATTTCCAGTTGGTCCAGTATTTCCAGTTGGTCCTGTATTTCCAGTTGGTCCAGTATTTCCAGTTGGTCCTGTGTTGCCCGTTGGACCTGTGTTTCCTGTGGGTCCCGTGTTTCCAGTAGGGCCAGTGTTGCCAGTAGGTCCCGTGTTGCCTGTAGGTCCCGTGTTGCCGGTAGGACCAGTATTTCCGGTTGGCCCTGTGTTGCCCGTAGGACCAGTGTTTCCGGTTGGCCCTGTGTTGCCTGTAGGGCCTGTGTTTCCAGTAGGTCCAGTGTTGCCGGTTGGACCAGTATTGCCCGTAGGGCCTGTGTTTCCAGTAGGTCCAGTATTACCTGTTGGACCAGTATTGCCCGTAGGGCCGGTGTTACCAGTGGGTCCTGTGTTTCCAGTAGGTCCAGTATTTCCAGTAGGTCCAGTATTTCCAGTATTTCCAGTAGGTCCCGTGTTACCAGTTGGTCCATCTACACCATCGAGATTGACATTGAATGTGCTTGTGATACTTGAAGAAAATCCATAAATATTTACAATATTATCCAACACAATTGCCCCTGTATATAAATCATACGATAACACACGTGCTTCAAATGTATTGGTCAGAGGGAAATTACTATCCGAAACGAAAACACTATTTCCAGTAATATACGACAAATTATTTCCTACAGAAAATGCTTCCGAGTTATTTGCACGAGGATCCAACAATATATTGCCTTGGGATGTTGTCAAGTATCTATCTCCAGGTGAACCTGTCGGTCCGGTAGGTCCAGTATTTCCGGTGGGTCCAGTGTTTCCTGTTGGCCCATCTATTCCATCGAGGTTCACGTTGAAAATACTTGTTACGCTAGAAGGAAATCCATAAATATTTACAATATTATCCAACACAATTGCCCCAGTAAATCTGTCATAAGATGATACCCGTGCTTCAAAACTATTTATTAATGGGTTTCCACTATCAGAAACCAGCACACTGTTTCCAGGAATATACGAACGACCCACTTCTACAGTAAATGACTCTGTAACGTTATTGCGAGGGTCCAACACAATATTCACATTAGTAGTTGTCAAGTACTTATCTCCTGAAATCCCCGTTGGTCCAGTGTTACCAGTATTTCCTGTTGGACCAGTATTTCCGGTGTTTCCTGTCGGCCCTGTGTTACCAGTCGGTCCTGTGTTACCAGTCGGTCCAGTATTTCCTGTATTTCCTGTGTTTCCAGTATTTCCTGTGTTTCCTGTGTTACCGGTTGGTCCGGTGTTACCGGTTGGTCCAGTATTACCAGTATTTCCAGTGTTGCCCGTAGGTCCAGTGTTACCCGTAGGGCCAGTGTTACCCGTAGGGCCAGTGCTACCCGTAGGACCAGTGTTACCGGTTGGTCCAGTATTTCCTGTTGGTCCAGTGTTGCCCGTGGGGCCGGTGTTGCCAGTATTTCCTGTTGGTCCAGTGTTGCCCGTAGGTCCAGTATTTCCTGTTGGTCCAGTGTTGCCCGTAGGTCCAGTATTTCCTGTTGGTCCAGTGTTGCCCGTAGGTCCAGTATTTCCTGTTGGCCCCGTGTTTCCCGTGTTTCCCGTTGGTCCAGTTGGTCCAGTATTTCCAGTTGGTCCTGTGTTTCCTGTGTTACCCGTTGGTCCAGTATTTCCTGTTGGTCCAGTTGGTCCAGTGTTTCCAGTATTTCCTGTGTTACCAGTATTTCCTGTGTTACCAGTATTTCCTGTAGGGCCTGTATTACCCGTTGGTCCAGTATTTCCAGTAGGTCCAGTATTACCAGTTGGTCCAGTATTTCCCGTGTTACCCGTTGGTCCAGTATTTCCAGTGTTTCCAGTTGGCCCAGTATTTCCCGTGTTACCCGTTGGTCCAGTATTTCCAGTATTTCCCGTGTTACCCGTTGGTCCAGTATTTCCAGTGTTTCCAGTTGGCCCAGTATTTCCCGTGTTACCCGTTGGTCCAGTATTTCCAGTGTTTCCAGTTGGCCCAGTATTTCCCGTGTTACCCGTTGGTCCAGTATTTCCAGTGTTTCCAGTGTTTCCAGTATTTCCAGTTGGACCAGTGTTACCAGTAGGTCCTGTGTTACCAGTAGGTCCTGTGTTACCAGTAGGTCCTGTGTTTCCAGTAGGTCCAGTGTTGCCGGTAGGTCCAGTATTTCCTGTTGGACCAGTGTTGCCGGTAGGTCCAGTATTTCCTGTTGGACCAGTGTTTCCTGTTGGCCCAGTATTTCCTGTATTTCCTGTAGGGCCAGTATTACCGGTAGGGCCAGTATTTCCTGTAGGGCCTGTGTTTCCAGTTGGCCCAGTATTACCGGTAGGGCCAGTATTACCGGTAGGGCCAGTATTTCCTGTAGGGCCTGTGTTTCCAGTTGGCCCAGTATTTCCTGTGTTGCCAGTTGGTCCTGTGTTTCCAGTGTTGCCAGTCGGTCCAGTATTTCCTGTGTTGCCAGTTGGTCCTGTGTTTCCAGTGTTGCCAGTCGGTCCAGTATTGCCAGTCGGTCCAGTATTGCCGGTAGGTCCAGTATTTCCTGTGTTGCCCGTCGGGCCAGTATTGCCCGTAGGTCCTGTATTGCCTGTTGGACCAGTGTTGCCTGTATTACCAGTTGGACCAGTATTTCCAGTTGGTCCAGTGTTACCTGTGGGACCATCAATTCCATCCAAGTTGATATTATATTGACCATATATTGAAGAGTTGAATCCTTCGATATTTACAATGTTATCTACTTCAATAACACCATTATAAATGTTATATGTTTTCACGCGTCCTTCATATTTATGTTGAAAAGGTGCAGCAGCATATGAAACTAATACAGAACTCCCGGGAAGGTATGCAAGACCCACATCTACAATAAATGTTTCTTGAGCTACATTTCGAGGATCCGACAGCATCGATGTAGAGAGAGTTAAATACCTATCTCCCGGAGAACCAGTATTACCGGTAGGTCCAGTATTACCTGTAGGTCCAGTATTACCTGTTGGACCATCCACTCCATCTAAATTGACAATAAATATCCCGGTAATACTGTTTGAAAATCCATAAATATTTACAATATTATCCAACACTATCGCGCCAGTATATATATCATACGATGCCACACGTGCTTCCAAACTATTAGTTGTAGGTGCTACACTATGTGTGAGCAAAACACTACTTCCTGTGATATATGATAATCCGACACCTACAGTAAACGATTCAGTGACATTATTGCGAGGATCCAACAAAATACTTCCTTGAGACGTTGTCAAATATTTATCCCCCGGTAAACCAGTTGGTCCAGTATTTCCGGTTGGTCCAGTATTCCCTGTTGGACCAGTATTTCCTGTATTGCCTGTATTTCCGGTAGGTCCAGTATTTCCCGTTGGACCAGTATTTCCGGTTGGTCCAGTATTGCCTGTGTTCCCAGTAGGTCCAGTATTGCCCGTTGGTCCAGTATTGCCCGTTGGTCCAGTATTGCCCGTCGGGCCTGTGTTCCCAGTAGGTCCAGTATTGCCCGTTGGTCCTGTATTTCCTGTATTTCCGGTTGGTCCTGTGTTTCCGGTAGGTCCAGTATTTCCGGTTGGTCCAGTATTGCCTGTAGGTCCAGTGTTGCCTGTGTTGCCCGTAGGTCCGGTGTTTCCCGTATTTCCAGTTGGTCCTGTATTGCCTGTATTTCCGGTAGGTCCAGTATTGCCTGTCGGGCCAGTATTTCCTGTAGGTCCAGTGTTGCCCGTAGGGCCTGTGTTGCCTGTTGGTCCAGTTGGTCCAGTATTTCCTGTAGGTCCAGTGTTGCCTGTGTTACCGGTTGGTCCAGTATTTCCCGTTGGACCAGTATTGCCTGTATTACCAGTGTTCCCCGTTGGACCAGTGTTACCGGTAGGTCCAGTGGGTCCGTCGATGCCGTCCAAATTTACATTGAAAATACTTGTAACTGGAGAGACGAATCCATTTATATTCACAATTTCATCCAACACAATACCACCACTGACTATATCATAGGATAATACACGTGCCTCGAATGTATTTAACAACGGATTTCCACTATCAGAAACCAATACACTGCTTCCTGTTCTATATGATAATCCGACACCTACAGTAAACATTTCGGAATTATTTCCACGAGGATCCAACAAAATACTTCCTTGGGAGGATGTCAAGTATTTATCTCCGGGTAAACCAGTTGGTCCAGTATTACCTGTATTACCGGTCGGTCCAGTATTCCCTGTAGGTCCCGTGTTTCCTGTTGGTCCAGTATTCCCTGTATTACCTGTAGGGCCAGTCCCTAAAGGACCAGTATTACCAGTGTTTCCAGTTGCCCCAGTGGGTCCAGTTCCTAACGGTCCAGTATTTCCAGTGTTTCCTGTCGGTCCTGTTGGTCCAGTATTTCCGGTTGGACCTGTGTTTCCAGTTGGTCCAGTGTTACCGGTTGACCCAGTGGGCCCTGTGATTCCCGTTGGACCAGTGTTGCCCGTTGGACCGGTGTTACCTGTCGGTCCATCAATACCATCCAGATTTACATTAAATGTGCTGGTAATATCGCTCGAGAACCCTTTAATATTAACTACATTATCAAACACTATATATCCTGTATAAATGTTGTACAAATATACTGTAGCCTCAAAGTTATTAATCAATGGGTCACTTGTATCGTTGATGATGACCGAATTCCCAGGAATATACGACAATCCGGTTCCCACAACCAGAGAAAGTGAGTTTGATGTTCTGGGTTGTAGTGTGTGTGTGTTTTCTGTAGTCGTCAAATATTTATCTCCTGAAATTCCGGTAGGTCCAGTTGTTCCCGTGTTTCCCGTGTATCCCGTTGGCCCCGTGGGTCCAGTTGTTCCCGTGTTTCCCGTTGTTCCTGTGTTTCCTGTGGGGCCAGTGTTTCCAGTTGAACCGGTAGGTCCAGTTGTTCCCGTGTTGCCAGTTGGTCCTGTATTTCCTGTTTGTCCAGTTGGTCCAGTTGGTCCAGTTGTGCCAGTTTCACCAGTTGGTCCAGTTGCGCCTGTTGAGCCCGTTGCGCCAGTTGGTCCAGTGGCACCAGTTGTTCCGGTTGCACCAGTGGGTCCTGTAGGACCTGTTCGTCCTGTTGCGCCGGTTGGTCCCGTGGAACCGGTGTTCCCCGTGGGTCCTGTATTTCCGGTTTGTCCAGTGGGTCCAGTGGGTCCCGTGTTTCCAGTTGTACCAGTTGGTCCTGTGGCTCCAGTGTTTCCGGTGTTTCCGGTTGGTCCTGTGTTTCCCGTGTTACCAGTAACGCCAGTAGGCCCAGTATATCCAACAGAACCGGTCGGGCCATCTATTCCATCTAAATTCACATATAAAATTCCTACAAATGTACTTGAAAATCCATTTACGTTGGTAATATTATCAATAACTATGTTTCCATTTGACTTATCATATGACATCACTCTTCCCTCGAAATTATTTAAAAGTGGGTTTACGGAGTCACTAACAACAACCGAATTGCCCGGAATATAGGCCAAATGTGTAGAAATAATCGTGGTTATTTGAGATGGTATAGGAGTATTTAATGTAGTAGTTCCTACAGTTGAAGATAAATATTTATCACCTGGTAGACCAGTAGGGCCAGTATTGCCCGTAGGGCCAGTATTACCAGTGTTACCCGTATTCCCAGTTTGCCCTGTGTTTCCAGTTGGTCCTGTGTTTCCAGTTGGTCCCGTGTTACCAGTTGCGCCTGTTTCGCCTGTTGCACCAGTGTTGCCGGTTTGTCCGGTGTTGCCGGTGGGGCCAGTGTTGCCCGTAGGTCCAGTGTTTCCAGTTGACCCTGTTGCGCCTGTTGCGCCAGTAGGACCAGTAGACCCCGTTGATCCGGTTGTTCCAGTAGGACCAGTAGACCCTGTTGATCCGGTTGCACCGGTTGGTCCAGTTGCGCCAGTTGAGCCGGTTGGTCCAGTTGGTCCGGTTTCACCAGTTGAGCCGGTTGGTCCAGTATTTCCTGTGGGTCCTGTTGAGCCAGTTGTTCCGGTAGGGCCTGTTGGTCCGGTTTCTCCCGTATTACCTGTAGGACCAGTTGCACCGGTGTTGCCGGTTGGTCCCGTGTTACCTGTAGGGCCTGTTCCCAAATCTCCCGTGGGTCCGGTATTTCCCGTGGAGCCAGTGTTTGAAGCTGCGCCAGGAAGTCCTGTAGGTCCGGTATATCCAGTCCCGCCATATTCGCCGGTAAATCCAGTAGGCCCGATGGGTCCTGTGGGCCCGGTTTCACCCTCATAATTTGTAATATAAGTTGGTGTATCTTCAACTACACTGGTATATGTTGGAGTGCATCCTTGTATGTGGTTATTATAACAAGGATTAATAGGAGTATTATGATTAGGAGTGCAATCGGCTTGTTTCAATGCAATATTCCGTTTTCTTGTTGTTGCATCTCCGGACGATGACATATATTTATATATTATGTTATATATTATGAAGTTATAATATATAAAATCACAGAAATTCGCTCAATATTTATAAGTCATACATAACTGTTAATTTCAAACAGAATGAATAATCAGAATGATTCATGTTTAAGATTCTGCCTTGATCATCAAGAATAGTAATATGAAGTCTTTGGATATCTACTGGTCCAAAATACACACGTGGTTCGGTAATGATTCTATAATCCTTGTTGATTATCACATTTTCTTTACCTTTGCCATCCATAGATATTCTCGCTAAAATATTTGGTTTTAATCCATTTTTCTCAAAAGCGGCAGTAAATGTTGTATTCACGCTATTATTAAAATCATCCACCGCCAGATATATATATTTGATAGTGTTGGGTTCCACCGGTTTTTCGCCAATATATGTGGTATATCCCAAGTAAGTATCTTTAATGAAACCCAAATTCCACCCAAATTTTGTAGCGATGTACCGCGAATCCTTGTTGCCGTCTTTGTCTGTCGCAAAGTCCAGACGAATTTCCTCTATTTGAGACACAATATTGGGATAGGATGGGTTCACCTTCAAACAAACTTTATTCGAACCACTACCGTCTTCACTATTCAAAAGCTCAAATTTTAGATATGAAAATATATCGTTCACATTTTTGATTGAACCGTTATCATACATAGGGGCAACAATAGAATTTATTTTATCAATAAGTCCTCGCGAGCTATAGTTTCCATCTGGAATGACAAACACACGTGAGGTTTCCACATCTTTCCCATCATTATTCCAAAATACGGATATATGAAAATAATTATTACAGTATTGACTGGATATGCTATAAAAATCAGTGGGAACTTCCAGACCTGTTAATTGTAATTCTACAACTTTACCGATTTTCGACGGTAATTTCACGGAAAAATCGCTGCTTGATGTGGCATAATAATTTTCTCGGAAACGAGTATCCACTGTAATATACTTACACACCGAACGTTTTTTCAAAGGGTTCATCATTCCCTCAAAGTATTCGGAATTTTGCGTATACACATAATTGTTGATGGGTCGTTCAATAATATTCGGAGCCCGCGATGTTGGTAGCTCCGCGGATATCGGTTGTTGGACTTCATCTAAGATGGCATTTTTAGGGACGGTTGTTGGAGGTTTCACTTGTCTATTGTTTTTCAAGGTTTGGTTGACTGTCTCTAAAAACTCGATAAAATCCCGTTTGAAGTATTGCTGTATTTGGCCCGATTGAAGCATCTTTTCGCGGATTTCGTATACGCGAGTTTCGATCGCATCGTGATTATAATTTTTATCTTTGAATCCCAAGAAATTTTCTAAATCCGTTATGCTATAATTATCTATATTCAAATCGATTTCGACCATTTTTTATATTAGGCAAAGGTTTATTTTTTATAAATTATACACTATTATTTTATTCGCAGTGACAAATATATGAAACAAGAAATGGAAATAATGCCATTTACTGTATTTCAACTTGTATGATATACAAGACATCAAAAGAGAACTACCAATACCACCTGTGCTGAAATACATCAATTGTTTCCATCGAGGGGTCAGAAATATATATCCTTGTAATAGAAATCTCAATCCTACAAAATTAAATATAATCGCATTCAACGCTTTTTTATTTGTATTGTCGGGGTCTATCCAATATACCAAACACGATATTGCGGACACGGTATCAATCCGGTATAAGTCATTATTTTTGAATAATCCATACAAAGACGAAAATAAGAATGTGCTTGAAGACAATGTGAGCAATATGTTAGGATTATATATCATATGGATTCTTATACACTATTATTCTATTATTCTGTTTATTCTGTTTATTCTATTTATGTGAAGAGAGAATATCTTTGTGTATATATATAATATACGCATCTAAATGTCATTAGCGACTTTAAAAAAGAAATCCCAAACAAAATATCGGAATATGAGTGTTGGATCTACGCAGGGAGGATTCTCTTTGAACGGGACGACCAGGAACCACGGATATATCGGTCAAACATCTTTAGATAGACATATTATCGGGACCACTATGAAAGGTGACGTTCCTCAAGGTAGCGGGGGATGTTGCGGAGAATATTATAAAAATACGGTATTGCCCAGTTCAATCCAGAACTTGAATGATCCAGCCGCCGTGAAATCTTCCGTTTTATCCAACAAAGGCCACCTACGGAGTCATTATAGATGGATATGGCGACCGCAACCATATAGCGTGTTCAAAAACGACGCAACAAGCAACAACGGAAATCAAAGCGAATATATCAAAAAGATATCAACTCGCACAGTGAAAGAACTCAATCAGTGCAACATTACCGAAGCAAAGCCTTTAGCTAATAATTCGTGTTTGAAATCCGAAAAAAAACCCACGTGTGTTATCACACAAGACCTTGTCAAAACCGGTGTTGTTGCGGACACACAGAGCAATTACGTGTCTAATCTTCAGGGGTGTGAATTAAATGACAAGGTGTTTCCTAAGGCGACTTGTGGAACACCCATCGTATAATTTTTTCAAAAAGAAAGTTAAAAAATTGAAATGAATTTTCTTATAAATAGTATTGTTATTGTTTATAAGAAATGGATCATACACAACCCAGCCAAACAGAATTAGAGCAGGAATATATTGAGTCGCTCGATGAAAAACAATTACAAGCGTATCACATAGCCAAAAATCACTTGGGTGAATCATACACATTAGTAAAAAGCAATGGATACTTGGAGTTTCTTAAAAACCGGGAGTCTCAAACAAAATAATTGTATCACCCGGGGTGTTGTCCTTTCGCCAATTTCTTGAAATCGCTGAATTTCATCTTTTCCAACAATGGACTCTTGAAGGTCCCTAATGTCTTCATTTTAGGGGTCGATTGTAACAATTTCAAATTTTGTGTTTTTCCTAAATATATAAATTTATTCATAATCTTTTCTTGGAGGGCTTTTTCTTGGAGGGCTTTTTCTGTGGATTCCTTTTCTCGTGATTCCTTTTCTTGGGCTTCCTTAAGCGATTCTGTGGGTTTATGTCTCTCCTCCGTTTTTTTTAATTTAGCGAAAACTGGATTATAACGTGAAAAGTGTTTCTTCTCTTTCTTCTCAACATCATTTTTCTTTTCGGGAGTTTTGAAATGAATATCTATTAGTGGGTTGATGTTTGATTTCATTATATGCTCATCCAGGAAAAAATGAAGACATCTAAATCTTTCCACGTATTTCATCGCGCAATTATTCAACACATTATATGGCATAACATTTTCATCCGAATAATATGCGAATCCCATTTTATAGGGGTCATAATACATTACTACATTACCCCGAGGAGTACTTGTCATTAGCATACGTGTTTTCCATATTTTCTCCAAGTTATTCTCTTGTTTCATAGTTGTATCATATTCTGTTTTATCATAAAACAACTTGTCTATATTTGAATTGAAATCTACATCTTTGTTTTCGAGTATTTTCTCGAATTTCTCAACTTGAAGCTCCGCGAATAATTCATCGCGTTTTTTTATGGTGATTATTTCTTCCCTTTTTATGTTGAATATTTTGGTGTATAAAAAATTGAATAACCGGAAATACAACACATAAATAACCTTTGCCGTGAAATATGAATAGTATATTCCATAAGATATACAATAAGAAATTGGATTCTTCATTTTCATTTGTATTCGTATATAATGATATATACCTTTCCACAATTTTTATATTCTTTTATTACTTCTTCTCAATTTGCGTTTTTCTGTAATCAAACATGTCTTTGATTTCTTTGTCTAAAAATGGGACTTTCAACAACTCGTATGTTTTATTGATATTTTCCGGATGTAAACACACTAAATATAATGCGTCGATTGTCTTTCCGTATTTTTCTTCCAAAATCGTCTTATACATATTCAGTTGTAGCGAATAATGCCAAAACTTGGCATCTGGTAAATGCTCTATGCATTTTGTCTTGGCCATTTTTCCATAATCATTCTCATAGTCAATGGCTTTACATCTCTTCCAATCATATATTTCTAAATGGCCATCGGGCTTCTCAAACACCATATCTATTGAACCCGATATTTTGATATCCTCGTGGAAAACTATCCACTCTGTCCTATACGGTTTCAAATGCGCGTGGTCTTTCTGGAATCTCGTGAAATATTCATATTCCAAACTGTCGTTTTGGACATTCCATCCATTATAGAAACACTCAATATCGTAATGCATCTTTGTTCCCTTACCAGACGCCTCTTCGCCATTCTTTCTCCACATTTCTTTTATCGCCTCGGGGGTCATTTTATAATATTTATTGTCGGGGTCTTCCAGTTTACCACGGCGTATCATACCATTGATCACTTCATCCGGGTCAAAATGGCTAAACTGTTGATGTATCCACGTTGTTGTCGATGTGTAATCTTGTTTACCATACACAGTATATATGTGTGGCCCTTCGTCGAATGTAATATCTTGATCCCTCGGATGAGGGTTTTTGTTGGTTAATTCCATAGGAACCTTATTTTCAGACATATTGCGCAATAAGTAATTATGATGGGAACATTTTAAGTTATTTATTAATCAATTTTTTCTTGATAGGTTCTCGAATGGTTCTCAAATTCCTAAAATGAAAATGTGTAAAATAAATCTCATAAAAACTTCCTGTGAAATATTTCGTGTATCTTCCACACAAAATATTTTCTATATTTCGAGAACCTAAAAATTATTTTCTATATTTCGAGAACCTAAAAATTATTTTCTAATCGCAAAAACCTCGCCATTACATTTTTATTTTTTTCCTCGTAATTCATTGTTTGTAGATGAGATTGATGTTGTTTCGCGAGCATACGTTCTCGATGTGCGTCTTGCTGTGTTTTCAACATCATTTCCGCCGAAGATTTTTCCAAAGGTGTAAGCACTTGGGACGACCGAGACTGATTGTATTCATCGACGCTGTTGAATTTCTTAACCTTGGCATAGTCCCGTTCAGACACAGAAAACACCGTTTCATCTTTATGAACTTTCCGTAAATCATCGTATTTGAGCTTTCCAAAAGGGTCCGACGAAACATATGCTTGAGAATTTTCATCATCATCATACAACTGAGACCCAGACGAATATGCCATATTCTGAAGTTGATTGTGTTTGACCAGTGCCGAGTTTTTCTCTTTTATACTTTCTAAGGTCATCGACATATGATCTTTCGTCTTTACATCCCCGAACTCATACAAAGGATCATTGCTACGGAACCAGTCGTTTTTGGATTCATCCACTTGCTTGGCCATATTTTGTTCGAAAATACTATTGAACTTCGATTGGAAATCCTTCTTTTCGGATGCTTTTTGTATGGACTTGGCGATCTTTTCATTGGCGGTTTCATTTTCCAACGGCGCATAATCAATATTGGCGTGAGGCACTTGGTATGATGTTTTGGTTTGTTCATTGTAATATTGGAAAACAACTTCATAAGCCTTTTTGTAGAATAAAAAATATTCAGACGGTAATCTCGATTTATCCGGATGCATCGTCAGAACCATCTTCTTGGCACGTTTCAGTTCATCCAACGATATTGTGTAGGATAAATTGAAAAGTTCCAGAATATCTTTGAATGAATACATTTGTATATTCAAATTGTGAGAACTCATAGACATTATATACTTAAATAAAATATATATTATTTGTTTAAATCGATAAAAGGATATCTAATAATAATAAATATAAGCAGTAAAAAATGTTTAAAAAGATGGCCTTTACAAATGTATATAAAGAACCTATCGTAGAAATGGAAATGAATCAAATAAAACTACCTGAAAAAACTTTATACACGTTATCAAAGGATGGTTTAGCAAAGCTCCTACAGAATAATAGTGGGATGGTCATATTGAAATTCGGCGCAGTTTGGTGTGAACCGTGCAAAAAGATTGAAGGAACCGTCTATGAGTGGTTTTCTAAATTGCCCGAAGAAAAGACACAATGTGTTTTGGTCGATATCGATGACGATGAATCATTCGACTTGTACGCCACTCTAAAATCGAAGAAAATGGTCAATGGAGTCCCAACTATATTGGCATACACCAAAGGTAATTTGAACATTATTCCCGATCTAACTGTAGTTGGCTCTGACATCCAACAAGTCAATTATTTCTTTCAACAATGCTTGACATATTTGAATAAAATATAATCTACTTGCGATTTTTGCGACGATTCGATTTATTCTGTTTTGACTTTTTCGATATTGTTTTGCGTTTTTTCCCTCCAGAAGTAGGTTGTGCTTTATTTTCTGTTGTAGGGGCTGGTGTAGGTGCTGTTTCTGTTGTAGGTGCTGTTACAGGTTCTGGCTGAGGTTCTGGCTGAGGTTCTGGTGTAGGTGCTGGCTGAGGTTCTGGTGTAGGTGCTGGTGCTGGTGCTGGTGCTGGTTCTGGTTGAGGTTCTGGTTCTGGTTCCGGTTGAGGTTCTGTTGCGGGTCCTTCATCAGCACCAGACTCGGTGAATTTTCCAAGATCATCACTATCCAACAACGTAACCACCGACAATACGGCAGTAGTGAGTCCAAGCATTATATATGTGAAATAAGGGATTCCATTATAACCGAGAAAGAGGGTTTTATTTTCTCCGTTCATAGGCATAGTATGAGTATATTATAATAGATGTATATAATAATATAAAAATATTCAATCAAAATCTGGAAAATCATAATCATCGGTGAGACCTCCAGCATATAATGACATAGGCTTAATATTCGATTCGACAATAATAATTTCCGTGCACGAATATCTAACCCGTTCTAGATATTTTAACTGATTATTCAATATAAATAGATGTTCAACCGTTTCAGCAGAAGGTTCATCTATATTTGGAGTAGAACCTATCAATTTTAAACTTCGCTGATGGAACGTGTTTTCCCTGTATACACTACTGATATTCCTAACATTATGCGTGTAGGCAGTTTTCAAATACACCGTTCGAAATCCATTCATCCTAAATGGCAATAAAATGGTCATAAACAATATTTGTATGATAATAAACATTGTTTCAGTTGTTTCCTCTTCATATTGGCAAAGGTTTATATATTTTCATAAATATCTATGAAAATTAATTAGTTAGGATTCAATGGCCCTCTAACAAAATTTGGCACGCGCTTTCATCTGCTTTTCATTCCACGCTTCCTTAATTGGCTGAGGAACACGCACTAACCTGTGTCGCTCAAATTCCTCTGGGCTGTTATAATAAAGCTTTCGCGGTTCTAAATAGTCCTTACTTGGAGGTGCAGTTCCATCAGCAACAATAAAATATAGGTCGCTATACTTGGAACCAACTCGATGCTCCAAAGACATTCCACTTGAAGCGTGGCGGATGAAACCGTTGGATAACAACGGAGTCGAATAAGATTCAATCTTATATGTTTTACCTTTCAAACGATAATCTAAAGAATAATAATGTTTATCCATTCTCTTATATTCTTTAGTAATCTTTCGCTCTTCATTGATAAATGAATCCAAATCAGATGTTCCATCATCATTTTCTACATTGGTATATTCATTATCAAGCGATGCATCATCCGGTAAATATTCTTCGTGGTACATTGTGGTATAGGGGGAAAGTGTAATATAGTAGTATATCTATATAACCATATTTATCTTTAAGCTATTTTATTAATTAAAAAATTGATTCCTTTTTTCCCATTTATGCTATCATCATAAATCAAAGATGTCTCATATTTCAATGGAAAACTATGTTATGAATGTTGCGGATAAAACGCGTATGCTCCCAGGAGGAATTCATGCACAACTATCTACACACTATTTTACAATGGCCAAAGATGCGGTTATCGCGGTTTTGGTAAACGGAGATAAATCCGCTGTAATGGGATACACCAGTGGTGGAAGGCGTTCCTTCGAATTATATCGGGCAAATGATGGGGATGTGTATGTGATTATCAATTGGCAAGGCGATTACAATGACGCATATCATTTCCTTCCAGGGATGGAGGGTATGTATTTCGAAGGCTACGAAAGTGAGATTCCACAGTGGGAGCCATCTGATAAAGTCAAAAAAATCATAAACGACTATGTTGAACCCAATTATGGATACGACGCAGAACCCGATGTTCCGAGTCCTGATGTTCCGAGTCCCGATGAATAAAGGGCCAGAATTAGCGCATCTTATAAAAATTTATAAATTAATAAAACGATAAAAAATTATAAATAATGACAGGAAAAATCAAAAATAGGTTCTCAAACACCTGGAAATATTTTGTGTGTAAGATTACACAAAATATTTTTTGATTGGAGTTTTATTATTTTTTCAGACAAATTAAATTTAGGAATTTGAGAACCTACATATATACTCGAGAACCTATTTGCAATGTTTTATGTATTTTCTCTTTGTTTTTCTCTTTTTATTTTTATTGGTTCTTCTACGTTGTTTACGACTTTTCCTCTTCTTTTTACCTCCAAACGTTAGACCTTGGTTTTCTCTTGTATCATATTCATTTATTCCTTCATTTATTCCTTCATTTATTCCTTCATTTTCTTCTTCTTTTGTGATTGGTTTAAGTGGTTTGGGGTCTGGTGGATTCTTTTTATTGATTGGCTTGTATTTCTCATCATTAATTTGTTTCGCATCATCATCCCTTTTTGTTTGAGTTTTTTGTTTTTGAGATTCTGATAATTTTTTTTCAGTTGGTGGATTCTTATAGTACAGATAACCATGCGGTGGTGGGGTTAGAGAATTTCCTTCTTCCATTTTACTCATTTTATAATTACTCATTTCACCTTGTAGATTTCCATCTTCCATCCATTCCAATTTGTTCATCTATATATTATATTTCATAATAATTTGTTAAGCGATTTTATATTTATTTTATATATAAAGAAATAATGAGTTTGGACGGGGACAAAGTTATTAGTAATTATAAGAAGAAAATTGAAAGTGAACTCGAATTAAATAAAAATTTATTTAAAAAAAAATGGATGAATATTTGGATAAAGATGAAACAAAAAAAACATATTTGTCAGAACCATCTACAGACATTTTGTTTTCTGGCATAAATAATAGTGGATTAAAACTAATTGGAATTAAAGATAAAACAACAGAGTCCCAACATTTCCTTGAAGTAAATTATCCCGAAATATACAATAAACAAAATCGAGTTCCAACTAAAGGCGGTCGCAAAACGAAATCCAAGAAATCCAACAGAAGAAATACCAGGAAACATAGAAAATCAAGAAAATCAAGAAAGTAGGTTCTCGAATGGTTCTCAAACACCTGAAAATATTTTGTGTGTAAGAATACACAAAATATTTTTTGATTGGAGTTTTATTATTTTTTTCAGACAAATTAAATTTAGGAATTTGAGAACCTAAATAGTATTCGAGAACCATCCTTTATTTGTTAATTATATTATTCATATTCACCTTTCCTGATGATATCATTTTCTGGTATTGTTCTATCATTTCTCGTTTATCAATATCCAACATTAGATGGTCATATTTCATATTTTGGTTTTCAACATCACTATAAGATTCTAATTGTGTTACCGTTGCCGGAATAATCATAAAGAAATACGAACTTTGCTGTAAATGCTTCCAGTACATATCAATCGCATATTGTCTCTTGTTCTCCGGTTCTCGAAGTAAATTTGTCAAGCCGGCTTTAAAATTATTCAGCAATCTTTCGAAAAACTTATTATGCACAATATATCCTGTAGTGGACTGAACGTTCTTACACCGTATCACAAAGTCCGCAACTTGTAAATACGGCGGGCAATTATTTCCAGATACGATGATTACATCCCAAGGAATAGTTGTCTGATGAAACCTCTCTAAATTATTCAAAAACAATTGCGGTTTAGTGAAAGTGATATCGTCTTCGCAAATAAATACATATTCATATTTGCGCTCGATCGCCAATTCAATACATTTTATATGACTCATCGTGCAACCTACACATCCCGCTGTGGTTTTTATCGCAGGAAATCGTTCTCCATTTACACCAATAGATTTCAGTTGTGTTTCAACGTGTGCCTTCCTATCTTGACGATATTCCAAGTTGATATAAAATGTATTTTTCAATAACTCCATTATATTATTTACTCTGTTTATTCTTTATTTTCTTTATTCGGTACATCATTTGTTTGAGAACCTGAATTGACAATAGATTCCAACATTTCGATTCTTTGGGATAATTTCTCTATGTGTTCATTTGTTTCTAAAACATACTTGTCGAATATTCCAACATCAACAAACTCGCGTGGGGGGTCTATTGAAAAATTCACCTTTGAAACGGTCGGTTCTACTTCGGTCACCAAAGTTTCGGTCACTAAAGTTTCGGCCATCAAAGTTTCGGTCACTAAAGTTTCGGCCATCAAAGTTTCGGCAACTAAATTTTCGGATATGTCTTCGCTGATATTTAGTGACGGCGCTGGAGGGGAATATTGTGTATATTCTTGTTGCCTTTCGCGTTTCGCTTGTTCAATCAGCTCATCCATATTTGTGATTGCATCATCGTGGTTTTTTTCTGTGAAGTCAACGTCGGTGGGAACTGGTCGTTGAAATAAGTTATTATATTCTTGTTGTCGGTTCTCAAAATTAGTATTATAACTATCTTGTTTTGGAGAACTTCGCGAGTAAGTAGACTCTAAACCGTTTGTTTGTGGTTGTTGTTGTGTCTGTGGTTGTGTCTGCGGTTGTGTTTGCGAGTTCATATGTGTATTTGCCCGTGTTTTTTGTTCTGTATACAAGTTTTGTATTTCTACCCACATATTAGATAATACTTCTTTATTTATGGAACTCAACTGTTCCCTTGATATGGGGGTTTGTTCTCGATTTAATACATCGTACCTTTTAGAAATATTATGTTTGAACCATTCTTGTTTTTGCTGTTCGGTTTCAAAAACATTATTCAAGTGTTCATGTCTGTGAATCATTTCCCATAATAATGTTTGATTTGTTCTTTCTAAAAATTGCGTCATTCTCTTTGTTGTTATCAAAAATATATTTTTATATTGTTTATTCGTCTTCTTCACTATCACTGTCATCATCAGGGTCGTATTCAATTTCCTTCGTTTCCTTATCAAATATTATCTCAATCTTTTCATTTTCTGCAGGTTTGGGGATTGGGTTGTTTTTGTCCATCCAAATTCTCAGAGCGTTTTCTACATCCTGAACTTCCTGTAATATCGGGATTGATTCTTCATTAATTGTCACATATACTTTACCTTCTTTTGTTGTAGATATATTCACTATAACCTTGATTTTTTTATTGTCTTTTGGTTTGCTTTCATTCTTCTTTTTATTTTTCTTCTTCTTCTTGTTTTCTTTCTTTTTTAAATCTTTCATAAGTTCCATATTTTTGTTTTCTTCTTTTTCTTCTTCTTCTTGTTGTTTCTTTTCTTCTTCTTGTTGTTTCGATTGTTCTTCTTGTTGTTTCAATTGTTCTTCTTCTTCTTGTTCTTCTATTTCTTTTTGTATTTCTGGATTAAGCTGTACTGTTCCTTGTATATTTGATATTTTTTCTTCTTTTTCGTCTTTTGGAAATAAATTAAACCAATCATCTCCTCCTTTACGAAGTCTTTTAATTTTTGAGACCCCACCTCGCCGTTTCGTTTTCCTTTTTGTGGTGCCTTTCTTTTTTCCTTTTCCTTTTCCTTTCTTCGTATTTCTTCTCGTTTTCAACCTATTCGGTTTTATTTGAATATGTTTCATACACTATATACATATGCAAATATATTTTCACTCTACTAACTTCAAGATTTGTTAAAATACAATTCTCTGTAATCAAACACCAATTTGTCTGGAATCTTGACTTTGATGAACATTTTGATCCTTTTTTTCACACTCAACTTCTTTTTCATAAACGGCAGTTTACCAGTAAGCATTGTAATGATGAAAAACAGCGAATACATCCCACACTCTGTGTTTCCATTCTGATGTTGAATCCCCTTGTTATTATAATATGTTAGATTGATTCCATTGTGTTTGGCCTGTTCCATTATTCTTTCTACAAATACGGTGATTTCTTTCGGAACTTCACTCGCACCAGCGCTGTCAAAATAGAAAATGAATTTATTATCCACATCAAGAAACAAGGATACCCAGTGCGACCCAGCTTGGTCGTGCTTATCTAAATTAAAAACAATCCCGAATTTTGTTTTACCCTTTTCCATCCAATACTTCAACGAGAAATTACAAAGGTCTTCTTCCACGCATTTTCCCCCTTTTTGGGGAAGTTTAACATCGAAATCAATGGAAGTGGGTCCTAAAAACTTAAAATCTTTGTGTTTTTGTTCATATTGATGCATTACGTTAAAAATGTCGAAATTCGAAAGCCATTCATCGGGGTTACTTTTCCACTCTTCCGGCTCGTCTGGCGCAAAACTTAGTCGGTCGATGGTCTCGCGTAATTTCTTATCCTTGATTTGTTCAAGCCAACAGTCCTCTTTATCACACTGGGTGAGTCGTTTTTGAAGAGCCGAATATATTTCACGAGGGTCTTTGTCGAGTATCTGGTCATTTGGATGTGTTTTATTGTATTCATATTTGATTCGTAATAATGCTTCCGGAGTCAAACAACTTTTGGAATTGACACTTTTACCATCAACTAAAGGATTACAATTCATTTCAAGCAATTTGGGGTTCCGTTTAGATGTAGTTCTTTTCGACCTTCTCTGTTTCTTAGTGCGGGGCATATTACTATATAATGATATTTTTTATTATTATGAAATAAATATCATTTATTTGGTGCCTTTATTTATTTGCTTCCCCCAGAAGGATTCAACACGCCTATTTGGTATGTATGTGTCTGAGTTTGCTGTGCCTTCTTCACCACTATCATTATCTTCTTCGGATTCATCACTCTTGGATTCTCCTTCATCTTCATCATAGTCGTTTTCATAGCAACCGCCATTGGTTTTATTGTCAATGGATTTCATTTCAATATATTGTATGACGGTTTTGGCGTAATTTTCGAGAATAGCGTTTACAGATAGATTGAAATCAGTTGTTGGATCATCCAAGAATTGTTTTGTGAGTTTCAAAATTTCGGGTTTATGTCGCTTTATTGATTTGTGGAATTTTTTGCGCGCGTTGCTTTCAGCGGGATTTGTTTTCGACAAATATTTATCATATTGCGATTTGTTCATTAACATCTCCATACTAAGTTGGTCGAAATCAGCCATTTGTATAGGAAAAGAAAATGATATTATCAATCAAACATATTGAATCCGGTTTCTATTCTTCGATTCTCACTTGTGTTCTTCGGTTCTCAATTGTTGCTCTAAAATTCTATCATATTTCTTCACTAATTCAGACACATTCATACTATTCAATGACTTTTCCAGAGCATCTTGCTTTTTCTTGGTCTTTTTCAAGTCTTTCATTTTCCCTTCGTCCTTTTTCAACTGTTTCGCTTGTTTCTTCAAGGTTTTCTGTATCGTTTTGAACTTCTGTTTCCTCTCCTTTTCTATCTTTTTAATTGTTTTATTGACATCTTCAACCTTGGTCTTGGTTTCATTTTCCAAATCCTTTTTAACGTTTTTGAAGTTCCCTTTATAATGTTGAATGGACTTTTTGAGTGATTCTTTTTCAATGGCGGTAAGACTTCGTTGTCTTGCCTTTTGTTGGAGCTCGATAATAAGTTGTTTTTGTGCCTCGATATCTATGTCCAAATTCTCCTTAATTGTTTGAATTTGTTGCTTGCTCTGCTCGATTTGCTGGTTGAACTCGTCCAATTCTGGGTGGTCCAATAACGCAGGATTCGAAGTTCGAACACGTTTCGCGCAATCGTTTTTGATAACGTTGTATGGCGACTTTTCGAAGCGTTCCAATTCTTTAGGATGTTCTTTCATTGTTTTTCTAAACTTTGTTAATGCGCCCCGTTTAGCAGTTTTCGTGCTTTTGATATCATTACGAATATCGGCTATCTTCTTTTTCAAAGGTTTCACATAGGTCTGCATTTCTTGTTTTAAATCAGCAATATTTTTATTAATTATCGCATTACATTTTTTGGCCGGAATATTGTAATCTTTACAATTTCGCTTCAACTCTTTGATTGCGGTTTGGTCTTTGAAATTGGCGTCGAACTCATCCATCGATTCTTGTAAATCTGCTTCCAACTTTTGTATTGGAAGGTCCAGTTCGCTTGTCAAAGTCTTCTTTATATTATTGATGTCGAATTTTTCGATGTCTGACAAATTATCGATCAAAGGCACGGATATCTTTTCCACACGGGGTTGCGAAAATTGACGGGCGTCTTTTTCTCTATTCAAATAACTAATATGTCCAGCAATATCATCTAAATATTTCGTGCGACCTTTCTTTGTAAATTGAGTACCATCCTCATTCAAATATGACTTTGCGAAATCCCCGTATTCAAACTGCATTTGTTGGTCCTTGGTCTTACATAAGTTTACAAGTTGTATGAGTTCCATAGGCGATTCCGTAATGGGGGTGGCTGTCATCAGAAGTAGTCTTACAGAATCCATACCGGAAAGTTCATAAGACGCCATCAAAGACCTATGTAAAGCCTTCATATCTGGGCGTTCAATACTGGATAAATCTCCACCTCCGTATAATTTATGTGCCTCGTCAATAATAATAAGGGTCTTTCGCAAAGGGTCTTTCGCACCGTTCTCGCGAACCAACTTCTTATAATACTCGTTTTTCTTTGACACCAAATTCGAAAACTGCTTGTATGAAATAGGACGAATACGCCACGCTGGACTCAATAGACGCATTTGACTCTCGATATCTGTAGGGATATCCTCGCCGGCCAATATTTTGTTTCGAATATCTTCGTTACATACTTGACCGAACATATTTTTCCAAATGTCGTTTTTCAAAGTCGTTCTTGTTACCCAGAGTATGGTATACCCAGTAGGGGCGAAATTGGCCGACGCCGCAGCAATCGCGCTACACGTCTTACCAGTTCCAACACTATGCCACAGAAGCATACCTTTTACCGGACATTTGGGAGAAAAGTAATGTCTAACGAAATCCTGTGTAGGAGTATAGTTAAGAATACTGGAGTTGTTGGATTTCACGATTTTTTCGTCTTTCGATTTAGGACAGTCGTTGGGAATATCTTTGACAACACAATTATTTTCCATCTTGACTTCATCCCACTTATAATCGCTATAATTATCTTTTATGTATGTTCTCATATTTTCAAAATTGAGTGGTTTAGAAAAAGGAGCATACGGAAGGGCAAACCCGGTTTCAGCGGATTCTGAATCAACGGGAACCATAAACGGTATTTTGTATTTCTTCCCATCATAAAACACGAATTGTGTTTCTGTTGGAAAAACGGGGTTCTGATTATCGTCTTGTGCCCTTCCACCTTTTTTAGTTGGTTTTTCGTCTTCATCATCGGATGAGATTGAAAAACTATGAATGTTTTCGTTTAGTTCATAATCCACCGAACCATACATGGTCTCCTTTTCAACTTCGGCGGCCAAACTCAATAGATTAATATTGAAATTCATCGCTTTTAGATATAATTCAAACGCAGTCTTGGAATCACTGAAATTGCCCGTTAACGAACCGGGAATTTCGAGGTCATACACAAATACGTGAAGTGGCCAACCCTTTGTTGGATGAAAGTCGAGACCCTTTTGTCCGCACGTTCTGGTTCCTCTTCCAATAACTTGTTTTTGATCCGCATCATTCACGGAAGGTTCAAAAATATGAACATATTTGATATCAAACAAATCAATTCCCTCTTTGAATCCACTATCCATAACGATAATTCTTGCTAAATCCCCTTGAACATTATCTGGCCTATCATTGAATTTGGCCAAAATGGCTTTCTTTGTTTTCACCGTAATAGGTTTGTCGTAGACGCTTACCGATGATAACAAAAAGAAATTCTTCCCCTTGGATTTCAAGAGTTGGTCATCCGATAATATCTCCATGGCCCCGTATGACCCGTTTTTCTTCAGTTGCGCGTCATACGCTAAATTCCATCCTTTGGAGATCATCGCCGAACTTATCATTTTAGGACCATATGCGGCGGTCTTAATATCCGAAAATATAAAGTGTTTGAATTTCTTACCGTATTTAGCTTGATCACTTTTGTCTAATGAATGTATCTTATCCAATAATACTCTCAATTTAGGGGAATAATAATCGATATCCTTCTCCAAATATTCCGGGTTGAAACTTTTGTTGTCGAATTTGTATCGTTTGTCTAATTTACTCCAATTACTTTTTTGTCTTACACATAATGGATTAAACTGTATTTCTGTGTTAGACATATAAATTGTATATATATTGTAAATAAAATATCCTTCGTTTATATATATATATAAATGTCAAGAATGTTTAATGTTAATTTTTTGATTACACCTAAACTTGATGGTCCTAATTTAGGGGGAGGAATCCAGGGTGTTTCTCCTGCTCAATCTGTGTTGAACTATAAAGATGGGGAAAATACACTACAAAGAAAGGTTTTAGTGAAATCGTGGAATACCGCTTACGCCACTGGAACAGTGAACGGTCATTCACGAGTAACTACTCCATTTCGTGCTGTGAATAATTCGGGTGATTTCTTGGGCCGTCAAAATTACAATTGTGGAGGTGCGAACCAGGTCAACGCCAGCCGTCCAGGGTATGGACGCAATATCAGACACCAGAATTCCATTTGTGATTTAACTGGTGTTCCAGCATCTAACTGCAATGTGAAGTGGGTGGCCGATTCTTCTGATTACATCAAGTTTAGAAAGCAGCAAGCATCTAACCGTAATTATAATGACCGCGCTTTTGGTGGAGACCAAAGCAATGCTTCGTATGTTCCTCTAAAAGGTATTCGCATCTAAGTTTTTTCAGTTTGTCGATTTTGATATAAAATGTTAGTATAATTTATATCATATGGCTGGCGTGTATAAGTTTTTATCTATTCATTCGTTAAATAATAGTGTGTTATCCGGTGTCAAAGCCATGCCACTAAAAGACAGCACGAGCGATAATACAAGCACGTTTTCTCGCAATCGTAATCATTATATGGCTGGATTCTTTACCCAAACCCCTTTAGAGACCCAGCAAAAAAAATGGATGAATGGAAATCGAGATGCTTCATCAGTGGCTTATAAAAATAGGGTTCATAGTATTGGTAATGGTTCTTTAAATGCTCAAGCTCAGCCGATGAGCTTCACTTCTTCCGTTGAAACAAATAGTGTTCGAAGTGCGTTGATGCGTACCCGTAATGCTGGTTCGATTGTCCCTTCCAAGAAAACACACAGAATGGCACATTTGTAATTATATAAATGGGACCTCTCTTTCGTATCTTATATACATCAAGTTGTTGTCTTCATACAAATGATTTTGTCCAGAGTGATTATAACTACCCTCTGTATTCATCCCTCGTTCAGTTGTTTTTAAGGTCGAATGATATGTCTTTTCGTGTAATAGAATTGTCGACCGAATCTTCAGGTAGAGCATTAAGATACATAGTGTTAATAAAGCAAGTGTCATCGTGGATATTATAAAGATTGGACTCTGACGAAATTTCACAATCAATTTTTTATATAAAATTATATCATAATACAATATAAATATGTATAACTATTTAGCAGAATTCGTTGGTACTTTGTTTTTTGTATATGTAATAATCGCAACAGGAAATCCTTTAGCTATTGGTGCGGCGTTAGCATTAGTCATCCTTCTTACTGCCAAGCTATCGGGTGGTCACATTAACCCCGCCGTTACTATTGCGATGGCTTCTTTAGGGAAAATAGACACCGCCGAAGTGGTTCCTTACATTTTCGCGCAAGTGTTTGGCGCATTTGTGGCAGTCGAATTGTTTCGAAGATACAAACTATAATGGGTTTGACAAGAATAGTGTGATAAAAATATAATTCAACAGTATAAATTATATTTTTAATGGGTTTACTTCGATTTTTGTAACATACGGAACAAAATGTATAGTGAAATCACTGATACTGAACCAAAGAAGAACCCTTTTACGCTGTCTCCCGTATAGTAACAGGATGGTTTCAAACCGATTTTTCTCTTTTTAGCTGCTTCAAGGATATTGGGGTCAACGCTTTTACTATCGTCTATTGTTGCGATGTAATGAGAACCTCTGGAATCTTCTTTGGGAGAAAATGAAACCTCCATTAGACTGACGGAATTTCCTAAACCTCCATACTCCTTTAGTGATGTCATATATTCTATATACGATACTTTATATTAAAATATGTATGAAAAAAAGGAAAAGTTAGAAGGATGCATCCAAATCAAAAATGTTATCGTCGATTGTTTTGTTAGCCAACGCATATTCTGAATTGGTTCGTTCGAAAAAATTCACTTTGGATTCGATGCTTATCAATTCCATAAAATCAAATGGATTCGCTGAATTAAATATTTTATCGCATCCCAATTGAAGAGCCAGTCGATCAGACACAAACTCAATATATTGAGACATCAGTTTAGAGTTCATCCCAATCAACCTACAAGGAATAGCTTCCAAAATAAATTCCTTTTCGATTTCTACGGCTTCTTTTATAATTTCGATAATTTTCTTTTTACTGATTTTCTTCTGTAACTTTGAATACAAGACCACTGCGAATTCACCATGCATCGCTTCATCTCTTGAAATGAGTTCATTGGAAAATGTTAGTCCAGGCATCAACCCGCGTTTTTTTATCCAATAAATGGCGGCGAAACTACTGGAAAACATCAATGATTCGACAATCGCAAATGCGACTAATCGTGTAGGAAAATTGCTTTTCTTGTCTGCGATCCACCTTTTCGCCCAGTTCGCCTTCTTGGCAATACACGGGAAATTCTCTACCGCCTTGAAAAGCTTCGTTTGCTCATCTTTGTCCTTGATGAATGTATCAATCATAATACTGTATGTCTCTGAATGAATGTTTTCCATCATAAGTTGAAATCCATAAAAAGCACGTGCTTCGGCCAATTGCACGTCTTTTAAAAATCTCACAGCAAGATTCTCAACAATAATACCATCGGATGCCGAGAAAAAACCTAAAACCATACTTATAAAATACCTCTCATCGTTATTTAACTTGTCGTTCCAATCTACCAAATCTTTCGAAAAATCGATTTCCGTAGGGACCCAAAAACAATCCACCGATTTTTTGTAGAAACTCCATATTTCATTATCTTGAATAGGAAACATAACATATCGGTCATTGTTTGCTGTCAGTATTGGGTCGGTCTGAATGATTTCTTCGCTTGGTAGATTTTGAGGGTCCTCCATAAGTTCCTAAATAATATTATACAGATACTTTTATTTTGTTTATCTAAAAAGAATATATTCTGTCGAGATAATATTTTTTTTAATATAATTATTTAGTGGCTGGGTTACGGTATGATTTTCGGACAGACTTTCGCGTTGATCTCTTTCTTCTGAAAGTCAATGTTTTTCGTTTCCTTGTAGCTTTTCGTGCGGTAAAGTTGGACTTTTTTACTATCTTGCCTCCTTTTTTTCTTCTTTTTTTAGTGTTATTATTTTCTTCTTCGAGTGTTTTTATTGTTGTTTGTTCTAGTAATTTTTTTTCTAATTCTTTTTGTATTTTTTCATCTATTGCCATTTCTTTCTCTCTTTTCCTTCTCTCGTGAAATACCATGGGGTCTTCGTGGTCACCGCTATCCATTTCGCTTACATATCCATCATCCGAGTGTTTATCAGTATTACTCATTTCTTTCTTCTATATAACGACATAAAAACTATTCGTTGAATATATATATATATATAAATGTTTCATTCACGCCACTCTGTTCGAGTTCACACACTATGGCTTTCTCAGGAAGAATACTTTGCTCGAGAATTCAATCGTGTTCGTGTTTCGGGGGTTCAGGTTAGAACCCATATCCGTTTTGAAGATTGAGTTTTTGCGATAACATTTTTGATTATAAATTTATACACATTCTATAAATTTATATAATGATTCGATGTTCGACACAGTATTCTGCGAAGGATTCAAAAAACTTATACACATTCCAAACTCCGTATTGCATACTACACAATACGCCTTCTATACTCATATATTTGTATACATTGTATATTTGATATTTGTTTATATTTATTCCATCCCCAATTGTAAATCTATATCATATGTATCTTCGCCGCGTTTTACCATATCCTTCCGTAATTTCAATAATCGTTTTTTATCCGAACGATTAAGTTCTTTGGCTTCTTCCGGTGCTTTTTCGATGGTGTTTCCTAATGCATCCTTTTTCTCTTCATCTTTATTTAAATTCAACTGTCGAGATGCCAGTTTTTCGGCTTTCTTGCGCGCTTTTTCCACTTCTTCCATCCATTCGGCACCCATCACCGTCAATCTACCCGACTCCAAAATCCATTTCTCCGGACATAAAGCCTCATAAAATTCTGCGTTGTGTGAAATCATAAAAATCCCTCCTTTGAACTCTTTGATCGCTAAAGCTAAAGCACCCAAAGAATCTCTATCCAAAAAATTGGTAGGTTCATCCAAAATAACCAAATGAGGCAAATTCCATAATCCCGCACCCAAAACCACTTTTACCTTTTGTCCACCAGATAAAGCCCCCATCCGGGTATGCTCGGCAAACGCCGGCTCTAATCCAAAACAATCCAAATGTTTCTGAATTTCTCCGGTAGTTAATTTACGCTGACCTAACATAGACTCCGCCGCGATTTGCTGGTCCTTCTCATCCAACAACTTCTTGTATCCCATTTCCAATAATTCTGTACGCGTGTGCCAACTATCTTCTCGGCCATCTCCTTCCCAAATCACTTCATATTCGTGTTCGCGTTTTCCGGTGCGGCGTGCTTTCAATTCTTCCACAATTCCAGTTTTCTCTTCCTTGGCTTTCTTGCGAATCGCCGACATTTCCTCTTCACTCATAGTAATAGAATCTTTTTGAACGGATTCTTTGTCAATACCTCCACGATAACGCCACATAATGTACTCTATGGGAGTTTTATCCAAATGGTCTTCTATGTGAGCAAACGCGTGTTGCGCAACGTAGGCCACTCGCAAATTAGGATGCCGCTCAACCACACCTTGGTCAGTTTCTAACTCCCCCACCATCAGTTTCACCAGTGTGGATTTACCAGCACCATTCACTCCAACAACCGCTACGCGTGAAGCCAACGAACACTGGATCGACACATCAATCAATTGTGGATGTGGCGCTGTTGGATATTGGAAATATATGTTTTTAGTTTTCAAAACGGCTTTAGTCAAAGATTTCACACCTTCTAACGGTCCTGGTTCAGGGAAATGAAAGGCAACAATATCGCTGGACAATTCATAATATGCCTTTGCCTCGGGTTTTTGTTTGACGAATTCAGACAAATTACCACGATAGGATTTCAGTTTCAAATTCTCATAATGGATAATGTTTGTGCAGACGGCATCCAAAAACTTCGTGTCGTGAGAAACCAACAAACAAGTGCAAGTCTTCAAATCTATAATGTAGTCCGTCAACCATTTCACAGCAAACTGGTCCAAATGATTTGTAGGCTCGTCCAACAACAACATATCCGGATTCAACAGCATGGCCCTTGATAAAGCCAGTTTCATCCGCCAACCACCGGATAGAGTGCTCACAGCAGCATCTATTGCGGCGGCTGTTCGCGAAACACCGAAACCCATCGATGTCAACATCTCTTTCACAGTCTCTTCGCTACATCCATTTTGTTTGACCTTTTCATCACTCATTATGTAGTCAAGCACAGTCATATCTGCCTTTTCCCCAATAATCTCACACTCCACATATACAGTAATTAATTCTGTAGGAAATCCCTGTAAATTACCTCCGGCAATAGACTTCATCAATGTGGATTTACCCGCACCATTTGGACCTACCAACCCATATTTCCGGCCAATTTTTACACGGAATGGTGTTTGATGAAGCAATACGCGTGTACCATATGCTAATGAAAACTGCGCGTTACATAAATCTTCTTCTTCGTCCTCGGGGTCGACTTTATCGGGAGTCAAATTCGCAATACCTTCTGTATGAACCTTTTCGACGATTTGTTTTGTTTGGTTTTCATCCGAGGACTCAATATAAGGAGTCAAACACGCGGACCAATCTTCATACGCGCGATTATTTGATTGAATAAGACCTTCGCAACATTTGGCCATATGATCCAACACACGAGTATTTTGTTCCGGGAGTTGAGCGTTTTTCACACACTCTACAATAAGGGTTCGTAAGTCGTCATACTTCATCACAGTGTCACTTATTTCGGCAGCTTCACTACTAACACGCTGAAGGGTGTCCAACGAATGTTGACATACTTTTCGTACTTCTTCAATGGCGATTTCATCAATCCCCCGTTCTAAAACGGGTTTCAAAACGGGATAGAAAAAAGCGGCGGTTCTTGGGTCATTCACCAATTTACACATATTACCAATCACTAACGCAGAACGACGCTTGATGGCCACTTTCTTTTCGAACATACCTTTCTTCAAAATTGGCACCAATAAACCCAAAGTAGACATATCCACCTCGTTAATAAAACTTGTCGCCACAAGACTATCCAGAGCTTGTTCAGTATACTTTACGGGTTCCATATACGCTTTTATAACATCGGGTATGATTTTTATGATGTCTACGTTGTCAATAACAGAACATAATTCCTCAAAACACTTATTGGCCTGGGCCTTCACTTCGGGTTTTACATCTCCAGCCATATCTATGACTCGCAAAATCATATCGGGGAGATTAAACTTGACAATATTCGATTGGTGCTTAGCGAATGAACCCAATAAAATGAGGGAACCTTTCTTTATCTGCCATTTCATAGAAGCAAAGTGATCATACAAAATATCCATATACTGTTTCATCGCAAAAGGGTTCATTTGTTTTATTACCTGTTCTCCAACTTCTTTTGCAGCATCCATAGTTGGTTTGTTTGCTAATTTGTTTAGAATATCGGGCAGGCCATCCATCAAAAATGGTTCGATTTTCAAATCATTCACTTTTATGAAATCTTTCAATTCGTCGAATGAATCGTTTTCTATAAGAGTTTTTAATGTTACAACACAAGAATCAAATGATGACATTATAATGTATAGATAAATACAGTATAGTATATTGTTTGGTATCTTTTATATGATTTCCCCATTATATAATTCGTCAAGTCAAACGTATTATAAAAATTATCAACACAATATATAATGGAAAAGAGTCTTTATTACTTCGATCCAAAACACGGAGGGTGTTTGAGAATATTGAGCAAGACTGACAATGATTCATACATAATAAATGGTGCGTATGGCTCAGATGAGAAGAAGAAAGGATATTGGACGGCTACTGCGAAAAAATCCAAACTGTTTGAATATGAAGGCGAAAAATACAATCTTGTCGTTGATTTTAGTATGAAAACCGATAAAAAACACAACAATAAATATTATGCGAGAAAAAGTGGAAGAAAAATACACTGGCAAGATGGGAATACATGGCAACAGGTCTATGCCTAATTGATTCATTTATTTTTTGTCCGGAGATGTGGTTTTTCTTGTGGAGTTTTTCGAGACTTTAGCAGGCTTCGTTTCAGTTTTGTTCGTTTCAGTTTTGTTCGTTTCAGTTTTGTTCGTTTCAGTTTCCTTCGTTTTAGTTTCATTCGTTTCAGGTTCATTCGTTTTAGTTTCATTCGTTTCTGTTTCCTTTGTTTCTGTTTCCTTCTTGATTTCTTTAGAATTGTCTTGTCCACTTTTTTTCTTACAATATTCATACCCTTCAGTTATGGTTTCCTTGACAAGTTTTCGAATATTATCAATTAAAAGCCGAATATAATTAATATTGTCATTTTTACTATTGTTTTTGGTCATAGTTTCAATAGCCAGCACAGCTTGTTGCGAACTCTCAATAATTCGTTTTCTTGATAATATCATACTACGTGTAAACTCGATGTTTTTTGCAATATTGATTTGCTTTCGGAACTTTTCAAAATCATCCGCAAACTTGTCCTTGTTATTGAATAAATTTATATTTATATCATGGATATCTTCATAAACTACTTCTTGAAATTCTTTTAAATTACGCCCATTAATATCTAATTTGTCGATTATTTTTGTCAATGTGCTGGGGTTATTCATAATATTTTTATCATCGAACAACAAGTCTATTCGTTCTCTTTCTTTAACGATATCTATTTCTTTTTCACAATAGAAGTTACTATCCGGCTCAATTTCAAGTGGAAATAAAGCAATTACCCAACCATATTTTGATATATTATCATATGCGTTTTGAATTTCGGAACGTTTATTGATTAGATATGACGGTAAAGATGCAAGTAACGCAGCCAACCATCCGTATCCCATAACTACTTTCAGACATAACATACAAATTTGAATGTTACTAGGAATCATACCTCGACGGTTGGTCGTTGCAGCTTCAATGCCAGTTTCTAATACGGCGTCACCTGTTAGTATAGCAGTTTTATCAGTTTTTATTATATCACTGAGGGAGTCGGCTGAGGAGGAGGATGAAGAGGAAGAGGAAGAGGAAGAATCAGGTTTTGTGATTTCATCATACACATTGGTAATTCCAGTGGCCAACGGGTCAATAATATATGTATCAACTTGGCCAACTGCATCGTAAATGGCAGTGGGTGTATATGTAATAATCATCTTCATATCATCCAATAATTCTTGTGGCCATTGTTGAACAGTTTCTATCCAATCAAGCGGCGTGGTAAATCCTAAAGTTCCATTATTTGGTACCAAAAACTCTTTTAGACCTTTAAATTTCATCGGGGTCATACCTATAATTGTTTGAAACGCATCAACCAGTAAAAATAAGACGTGTCCTACAATACATACGCCACCGTAAGGCAACCATAAAAATACGTCGGCAACTAATTCAAACATCCAAACCACAATATCACTTAATCCATCAAATAATACACCAGACATTGTCCAAGAAGAAGTCGATGATGAAGAAGATTTAGAGGCAGCCGTCATCAACGCATCAGCAATGCTTCCACCTTGTACCTTTCGTCTTCGTGTCTTTTTTTTAGTTTGTTTTGTTTTATTATCGCTTAATTTTTCACGGCGTTTTACAGTTTTTGTCGATGTTTTCTTATTTGTTCCGTGTGTAATTGATATTAACAGTTTAGAAGCAATTTCTCTGGTTTGTGGATTTAGTTTGCGTAATTTGATGTTACCTACTTTTTTCCTAAAAGCTTTTAATTCTTCTAATTTCTCCTTATCGAATTTTTCAGGTTTAGATATCAGTTTATCCATCACTTCCATCACTTCTTTCTGTTTTTGTTTATTAGAACCAACTTTCATTTTTTGTAATATTATCCTTTTTTGATGGGGTGTCAATGGAGGTTGCTGAATGGAATTAATTTCCCCCCTCGTCTCCTCAACACTACCAATGAAAGAATATAATATATCGTGTTTGGGAATCAACCCTTTTACTTTTTTTGCTAATTTCTTCTTATTTGTAGGGAGGTCATTTATTATATCTATAATTTCTTTTTTCTTCTTCATCTTGAAAGTATATATAATTTACATACTTTTATTTGGAGTTGTAATCCATATTATCCGCCGAAGCGACAAAACCACAGAGCATCAGACATGCTATGCCCACTGTTTCTGTACATACATAAATGTAAACCATATATCCGCAAATAGTCCACTGATACTAAACCCAAGCAATAACCATTCAAATTGAGTTTTCGTCTTCTTATTCAAAAAGTAAACTGCCAATAAAAAGAAAAACGGTATAGCTAATATATCACCAATATGAATGTATTCTGTCATACTTACACCCCTATAACTATTGTTTACATAATATGTTTTATTTCATAATTGTTTGAATAATTGTTTGTAAACATTATTCAAAAATACGTATTTGGAAAAAGCCACCGCATATCCAACACAATATATATGGTTAAATTAATGTGTAAGACCAACATCGAAAATCCCTCCCAAGAAATAAAGTCCTTTAGTAATGTAAAAAGAGATGAATATTTGTGACAACTTTTTAGGCGAAGAGCCCACAACGGAAAAAAAACGCCGGGGAAGGAAACCTAAGAAGCAGTCAGAAAAATCTCTATTAAACACATATTTTTCGGAGTATCCTAAAGAAGAACCCGCCAATTCCAAGTGTGACGACAGCAAAGAACCCGGTGAAAAGCTTCAAAGACCATACGAAAACATTAAATATATGTCACAAAAGGATAAATCTATTTTTGAGAGCAAATTTTCGAAGCCTAAAAACAAAAACCAAGAACAATACGAGATGATGTTGAAAAATAAAAATAAGAAAATAATTGTTGCTACAGGGCCAGCCGGAACAGGGAAAACGATGTTTGGCACCGAATATGGAGTGAAAAATTTCCTGACCGGGAAGTATGACAAGCTTATTTTCACGCGCCCATCTGTTTCTGTGGATGAAGATTTAGGTTATTTGCCTGGAAATTTGGAAGAGAAAATGGCTCCTTGGGTTCGTCCTATTTATGACATATTGTACCAGTTTTTGTCACCAAAGGAAATCTCCGCATATATGGAAGAAAAATCCATTGAAATCGCACCTTTGGGTTATATGCGCGGTAGAACATTCAAAAACGCGTGGTTAATAGCGGATGAGATGCAGAATTCAACCGTGTCTCAGATGAAGATGTTAATGACTCGTTTAGGAGAAAACAGTCGGTTGGTTATCACCGGAGATTTAGAACAATACGATAAACCAGAAACCACAAACGGATTGGAAGACTTTTTAGATAAATTCAAGGGAAAACGTTCATCGAGCATTACCAGTTTAGAATTCGACAAAACCGATATACTACGTGAAGATGTTGTCAAAGAAGTTCTCGAAATATATTCTGGAGAATGCATTCCTACAGAGTATATGGAAGAATAGATAGATACTGTGTGTGTGAACTGCTTCGTCGATTTCTATATTTCAATATTTCTATTTCTATATATATATTATAATTCATCGATGTTAAAATCCCTTTCAAAACTTGGAAAAAACATATTCAATTACAAGTCTAATGTATCCATCTTATACAATAAGTATTTGTTGTATGCTTTCTTTATCGTTGCTCTTACACAACTCGTATACTTACTGCAAATGGGAAATTACTATTTTGCGACCATCTTACTATTAATTGCGGTTCTAACAAGATACTTTAGTAAAAATATGTTGGTAGTCGTGTGTGTTGCCCTTGCTTCTACAAATATTTTGATGTTGGGACCTAATGCCGGAAAAAATATTGTAGAAGGATTTGAAGATGATGAAACGGACGAAACCGGAAAAAAAGGGGATGACGAGGAGGATGACGAAGAAAATAATGACGAAGAAAATAATGACGAAGAAACCAATGGTGACGAAAATGATGACGAAGATGAAGCCGAAGACACCGACATTTCTGGAAACACAACAACTCCTACAGCTAAAAACCCATTGAAACTGAATAATGCCAAAGAATCAAAAGAACTTAATATGGCATTGAACGCTAACAATAGCATGAAAGAATCTTTCAACAAAGTAGATTTGTATGATCAAGAAAGTGTAATGAACTATGAGAAAAATTCTGACCGGGTTATTTTAGCACAGGAAAAAATGTTAAGCAGCATCAATCAATACAAACCACTATTGGAAACCATCAATAGTATTTCCAAGAATATGTCTTTTTTTAATAATACAAAACCAAGCGAATAAATGTGCTTTATAGTATATACATAATAATAATTATATATATGTCTCAAATAGAAATCATACGAAGGAAGAAAGAACCGGAATTGTTTGAACATTATTCTCAAAGAATTAGCAGAATAGGGAAGAAAAACCTATGTTTTAGTGAAGTATCCGATGAATTCATAGAACATTGTAGTGAAAATAGCGATTATTTAATCTGTCACACTTTCGATAACGTTATTCGGGGATTTTCTTACTTAACTTTACATTCGAATCCCAAACATTTATATATAGATTTAATATGCAATTCCAAGTTCCATTCGATGAATAGACGCAGCATTTCACGCGCGATAAAATATAGCGGGAAAAACATTATCGAAGCCATCATAAATTTTGGGAAAACGCTCAAAGTAAAATATGTGAAATTAAGCGCAATAGAAAAGGTAATCTCATTTTACTACAAACTCAATTTTCGCTTTATAGATTCTTCAAATACCAATACGGCGTTTTTAGAAGAATTGAGATTGGCGCAAAGTTCTAACAATGAAACCGCGAAGGACAAGGTTCTCAACAAAATCATCGGAAAATATTACAAAGGATTTTATAACGAAGCATTTCAAAGTAAACTGGGAGAAGAGAAAAAAGTCGAGGCTATGGACGATGGAATCCCAATGATTTATACATATAAACCACAAAGTGTGTGTAAAGGGAAAAGCGTGAAAAATCCGAATAAATGTCGAAAATACAAAGAATGCAAAATAGCAAACGGAACCAACCGTTCGTTTTGTCGCACGAAGAAAAACAAAACATTCAAATTTTCCAACGAATTCAAATAGTCTATGTATGTTGTGTTGGACAACGACATTATATTCTATAGTTTATATAGCATATAATTTATTAAAAATGGCATTTCCAGGCCCAACAGACCCATTAGTTTTGGCGAATTCAGTGAGCACTATGGTATTTCTAGGAGTAGATAAAGCTCAAACTACTATGATGATGATTATGAATACGATAACCAAATTTATTATTGCTAATATTTATGCGATTTTGCTTATTATTGTTATGGTAATTGTTGCCTTTGCTGAGATGATATGGTACACGCTGAAGTGGTTTTTTGGAGAGGCAGTTCCCTGGTTTTTCGTGAAATTTATACCCTGGTTATTCAATTTGTTTATGTGTGGGGTAAACGGTATCATTAATCTTCCCCAGTGTTTCATATGGTATATGTTAGATATTGCTGGTCGTATTATTTATTTACCGTTTAGACTTACTTTTTGGTTCTTGGAGTATTTAACTGAAATCGAACTGACAAAAATAGAAAAAGATATCTGGTGCTTCCTTGAGGACATTGATAAGTACATTCATAGTCCAGAACCAGAAGGTTTAGGAACCGGTATTCATATTATCCATTTTCCAGATTCGGTTATGTCAAAATGCTATACTTGTAAAACAAAATTCCCAAAACCACCGGAATATAAAAAACAAAAGGCATTTTCCACGATTAATCGAATTAAAAAAGCATTTTCATAGATTCTAAAACCATAGGGTAGTCGCTATTTATATGTATGATATATATAAATAGGAACATCGAAATATGCCGAAAAAATGCGCGCCCGGAATGTTTTGTATTGAAAACATGACCATCGTGTTGTTACTCATCATCATATTTATGATTGCCTTTTTCTATTATACCATCTTGGTAAAGCCGCGATCACTTTCCGCATCGTCCGATAGAGAATCCAACGCAAAATATATGCCGCCTATCATACAAATTGGTGTCGACAGTCGCAACCAACCTCCAATAAATATGGGCCCTCCCGAAAACAATTCCCACATCATTCAAACACAATCTCGAATGGCCGTCCCTGTCAATGTGGAAACCCGCGGAACGAATATGGATTACACGCAAGTCGGTATTCTAACAAGAAGCCAGCAACACCAAACGTTGAATGGAAAATCAGACGACTTGATATTGCCTCTAATGGGACGAAAACAGCAAACTGGAAGAGACAAATGGCAATATTATACCATGTCCACTACGGGGAATATGAACACAAGACTTCCAATCAGTTTAAATGGCAAGAGTTGTTCAGGAGAATACGGATGTAATGATTTGTATAATGGTGATAATGTTTATGTGGAGGGTTACAAAGATACATTCACTGTAACTTTATACGAAAACGGAACATTCAGATACATCCCATATTTGTAATTCTTATATGAAAATAGTGGTTTTAGGAACCATTCGAATTTCACGGTGATATATTTATATGTATTATAATTATATACTACATGTCATTTAATATAAAGGATAAAGAAATAGGTGATTTTGACAAGATACATTATCATTATCCAAAACAGAAAATATATAAAAATCAATATGAAAAAACGGTTGAGAATGGTGGGTATATAAAAATCGCGTATTCCCAACAACCGAATGTTATCAATATCGACTACGCCGACTACGAATCCGGGTACGTAACCAAAAACATCTATATATCTAAGAAAGTTCACACCATAGACTCGATGGACTTCGAAGGTGAGCTTCTCATCGAGCACGTGTCAAATACCAACGGGTTTAAACCGCTGTATGTGTGCATCCCATTGAAAACAAACAAGAAAATCAAACAAACGGTTCTTGATAATATTATCTCGCAGAAAGAATCCATAATTGAACTCGAACTGAACGACATTCTTGGTAAGTCAGACACAAAAACTATTCTTTATGATAGTCCAGGGTATTTAACAGAGCAATCTGTTATATTATTTACGGAGCCAATAGAGGTAAAGTCATCGTTCGACTCTTTTCAAATGGTGGATGTGGTGAAAAACTACGATGAATCGTATAAAATCATAATTGCTTCTCACCAGAATCTCGATACTACAACTCCTACACCATCTTCATTGACAGAGGGTTTCGAGAGTGAAACGAGCACTTCTACGGCATATTGTCAACCGATCGAAGAAGCCGAATCCGACATACAAAATCAAGCTAATTTAGAGATTCCTCTGAAAGGAAAGTATAGTCTCCAAGATGCCGAGTATGAATACATTAAGGTAGTTGTCAGTTTCACCTCGTATTTTCTTATGATGATTTTAGGATATTTAGGGGCACCTTCTATGTATAGATATCTTATCATCGACCTCGTAAATGAAAATCCCAATTTGAAAACGTGTATGGCCCGCGCTGGTAGATTATACTCCATAGACATTTACATATGTGCCATAATGATTATGTTTATCTATGCTCTAATGAGTAGTGGAGTATCTACAAACAGCAAGGGGCAAACTACAACCGCATTACTGGTGTTTATACTTTTCGTTGTCTCTATGTTGCGTATTTATTTTTTCAAGATCAGTCCGGATTCAGATTATACTGAATTGATTAAATGTGTTCAGAAAGGTGAAGATAGCTCCGAAAATGAGAACCCAGATGACGCAGACCCCGATGAATATGACGTGGAAAATATTAAACAAGACCTGTTTGATTTCTTGTCTGAAAATGTCGGAGAATTATCCACTGTCTTCACTGGATTTATTCTCATCGCCTTTTTTGTAGTATCCACGATTGTATTAATAGCCACTAAATCTGGTTCATTCTGGTTTTTCGGTTTATTATTTGATATTTACATTACTATTTTCTACATTGTTAATGCAAAACTCCTAAACGATAAAGAGGACCAACCCGAAGAAGAAGAATAATAATAATAATAATAATAACAATAATATTAACTTGATAACAAGAATACATTTGTCTAATATAATTAAAAATGTTAGACAAATACTGAAGTATAAATATGGAAATTATGCTCTTGACACACCATTGACAAGGTCATACACAGGTTTGAAATTGCTACCACTATCATCGCGAATAAATTCTTTTTGAGCAGGCGCCATTTTCTGGATGACTTGTTCCTCCAAAGAGGTTTCTTTGGGTGGGTTCATCTTTACCATTTCTTGGGTCTTTTTGCGTTCAGTTGGACTGTGTTTCATCATAGGGCGTGCACTATAGACGGAAGCACTTCTTCGTAATAGTTCATATGCGACAAAAATGAAGACTACTCCTAAAATAGGATTGGCATATAAAAACACCAGAACCACTACGATAAAAATCGCCAATAGTCCCATGGAACCGTTGACAAAGGGGGCAACGATTTGAGGAGTTGGAAATGGAAATATTAAATAAACAACAAGGGCCAATAGAACGACAATTTCCTTGGTAGATAAGGATTTAGTGAAATCGGTCAACTTCATAATGATTTATATACTATATGAAAACAAAATATATAAATGAAAACTTTAAAAATTGAATCCATTTAAACAGTATTCGTCATACATATTAAAACGACTTTGACCATCACTGATGAAACCCTTCAATAATTACCGGAAAACGCCATTAAATAAGAAGAATACAAAAGACGAACGCCCCAACATTGCCATTTCCGAATCATATAAATCCGGAGTGTGTGAGAAAGCCTATCTGGGCCGACGAGGCTACACTATACCTAAATCTATATTATCCGAACAAGACATCGCGTTCTTGAAAGATGACCTTTTTCTGAAAGCCAAACCTGGAATTAATATGGGAGCACCCACAGATGTCGTATCTTTTCCGGTTTACCGCGAAAGTCCCAACAAAATATACATACCGCGATTTTACGGGGAAAAACGATATGGAAGACCCCATAAAACCGACATTTCTCTTGGAGACCCGTGCGACCTCGAATTCACCAAACCCCTTCGTGATTATCAAACAGAAATCATTGACACTTATTTGAACCACTTGGATAAAGATGGTTCAACAGGTGGGGGCGGTATATTGGAAGTCGGGTGCGGTAAAGGGAAATGTTTAGGCAAAGACACGCCAATATTGATGTATGACGGTTCGATTGAAATGGTCCAAGACATTTGTGTAGGCGATGTTATAATGGGCGACGATTCAACCCCACGAAATGTATTGACCTTGGCAAGGGGAAAAGAACAAATGTACAAAGTGATTCCAAAGAGCGGGGTTCCATACATAGTGAATGAAAGCCATATATTGTCTTTGAAATATCGGTATACAAAGACAGTGGTGGATATGAGTGTATTAGAATACCTTTCGCTGCCTGATAAAAACAATTATTTAGGATACAGAGCCAATATTGTGTTCGAAAAACCACCACAGAAAACGTTGATGATCCCTATAAGTGATAACATGGAATACGAAATTATGGTTGTCAAAACTATTGTCGATGACTATTATGGATTCGAAATCGATGGAAATCGACGGTTTGTTTTGGGCGACTTCACCGTTACACATAATACGGTGATGGCTTTAAATATTATAAGCAAAGTCCAGAAAAAGACTTTGATACTGGTTCATAAAGAATTCCTAATGAATCAGTGGATAGAACGCATCGGCGAATTTCTCCCCTCGGCTCGCATCGGAAAAATACAGGGACCCAAATTCGAGGTGGACGACCGCGATATTGTCTTAGGAATGATTCAAACAATGTATAGTCGCGATTTTCCAGCAGGTTCTTTCGACAGTTTCGGACTCACCATCATCGACGAAGTTCACCGAATTGGCAGCGAAGAATTTTCTAAAACATTGCTGAAGACCGTAACACCATATATGTTGGGAATTTCCGCCACGGTGGACCGTAAAGATGGATTGACCAGCGTATTACATATGTTTATTGGCGACAAGATATATCACGATGATTCCGAGAAGGAAGACCCAGTTATAGTTCGAGGGATTCAGTTTCAACATACTGATCCGGATTTCATACAAATGGAATACGACTTTCGAGGAAATCCTAAATATAGCACGATGATCAGTAAATTATGCGACTTTGGTCCCCGCAAAAATTTCATCGTAAAAGTCACACAAGACCTATTGTCGGAAAATAACGAGAAACAAATTATGATATTGGCGCACAATCGGTCATTGCTAACATATTTACACGACGCTATCCAACACAAGAGTATTGGTACCGTGGGATATTATGTAGGAGGAATGAAAGAGAAGGCGTTGAAAGAAACCGAAGCGAAACAAATTGTATTGGCGACATACGCTATGGCGGCAGAGGCGTTGGATATAAAAACACTTTCTACACTCATAATGGCCACACCTAAAACCGATATTGAGCAATCTGTTGGACGTATATTGCGGTCGAAACACGAAAATCCGATTGTGGTGGATATCGTTGATTTACACGATACATTTCAAAATCAGTGGAAAACCCGCAAACGATTTTATAAAAAATGTAATTATAAAATCATATACAACACGAGCGGGAAATATGTCAATATGGAAGACTGTGATAAATGGAAAGTCGACTTTGACCCAAAGTCATCCAGTGGTTGTAATAAAAACCAAACAAAGAAGGACCCACAAGAAGGTGGCGTATGTATGATTCAATTATCAGAAGAAGAACAAACACAAGAGCTCATTTCATATGTATAAATGCTCTGCTCCTCTATGCGCTTGCGCATTCAGACACCCCAGCTAAAAACTTGTGCCATTTAAACCCCGAACCTCTCATTTTTCTTTGATAGACAACATAATCGCTAAAAGCATACACCAAAACGATAGCTGCCGCGGATAATAGTCCATATTCCATATATAGAATTTGTTCATTGGTTTTTTCGGTAATTTCCTGGCGGTCATACATATATGCTCTATATGTGTTGACGAAATATAGGATAAACACCAATGAAAAGAATACCAGGTTGGGTATCAATTGACTCTTGGAAGAAATCAAAAACAATAAGTATATGCCAATCGCATAGACGAATGTATTGATTGTGTTTCCACTGGCCCAGTCAGTAGGGGACTTGTCTTGTCTTTTTTTATCGAAATCCCATCCACCTTCCAACATAATAAATACGAAAATCATAATCACACCAATTATGTGTCTCGCATACAAATTGTTTTTCAACAAGTTTTGCATTTGACAAGACAGCACATCGGATACATACCCACTTGAGACCACTACAAAAATCAAAAATATGAACGCAACTTGCGATATAGCCCTTCCAACGTCCATTATAATGTATATAAAATGCTATAGACAATATTTTTACTAAATGAGTATTTGAAGAAATGGTTATCGCAATAAAAAATGAGGGGATTTAGATTTGTTTTTACTATACCTATCTACCTATCTACCTATCTACGCGTTTTTATTTGTTTTTATGACCTGTCTACACATTTGTTCGGATTTTCATAATTAGTTCCAGATTGAATATCCTCTTCTTCAGCTCCTCATTCTCACTCTTGAGGGCCTCGTGGTCCCTTCGGATTCTATCCGCCATATCGGTGAGTTGGACGTTGTTGTATTCGAGGTCTGGTCGGATTGGATTTGTGTTGACACGACACTTCAAATACTGAATCGACAACCCCATAAGTGGAAGGTCGTATGATTTCGGGTAGGAACAAGTGATATTTTTCAAGTGGTATTCAATCAACGGATTACTATACCAAAACCGGAAATGAACAAACGCCATATTCATAGTCCCTTCCTTCTTCTTCACTATGTCCACACGGAATATTTCTCCGAAATATTGGAAAACATCCCGTAGAGTGTCTTCGCCTAAGTCTTGGGGGAGAGTTTGGATGTAGATGCTCTTATTCCCTGTGCCATATAGCCAGTTATTCAGTTGTGTATTGTCTCCTTCCATCAACATAGTAGTGTTGAAATCGGTAAATGATTGTGTTTGAGTAGTAGCCATTATATATACTAAGGTTTATGCCTATACACAATACACAAAAAAGTGAATCAATTTTTTAAATATAGATTCTCTAAAAAATCGATAAATCGACCACTATTATCACATCTTTATTTCTTCGTCGAATATTTTAAACACTTCCTTATCGTGACTGATAATGAAGACATTTTGCTTGTATTTTTTAAAGTCTTGAATGATCTGTATAACTTCGCGCTTGAGTTCAGGGTCGAGAGCATTTGTTGGTTCATCCAAAATGAGTATTTTAGATGGGTTGATGAAACCACTAATCAGATTCACTACTTGGCGTTGTCCACCCGACAAATTTTCGCCAAGTTGGCCCGATCGTTTATTGTTTACGTCGACATTTTCATACAGTTTTGCGACTTTAGGATATTTCATAATTTGTTCTAAAAACGATTTACATCGGTCCGTATCGGTACACCCATAAAACATATTATCAACCACCTTTTTATCAAATAGTTTGGAGTTTTGATTCACAAAGGTAATATCTTTTCTAAGTTCAAACGGGTCGATGTCTTCAATGTCTACTCCATCAATAAGGATTCTACCGCTGGTTAAAGGATAAATTTTTATTAGAAGTTTCAAAATGGTGCTTTTTCCACAGCCCGAAGGTCCGGTGATTCCAACAACATTATGTTTTTGAGGTTTTATTTCGAGATTTCGTTTTTGGAGAACCAGTTTATCGCTGTTTTGATATTTGTAATCGACATTTTCGAATTTGAAATGTTCGAATTTCAGGTTGTGTTTTTTTAGCGGAGGTTTATTCACCACTTTCATAAAATTATCATTCACGTGTTTCATATGATTCGTGGCGTTCTCGATACGCCCAATGTAAGAAATTATTTGTGGGAGTTGCTCAAAAGTTCCAATTAATTTTTCCCTGAATACCATCAATAAAGTCAATGAAGTTATGAAATCTACGTGCTTAATCTTTTTACTGATTACTAATTTTACCAAAAACCCAACAGATATTAAATACACAATCGTCATTATTATATGCATACCTGTGTTTGTTATATTCGATATTCTTTGATATTCTATTCCGTTTTTGGTATTTTCATCTGCCAGCGCTTTGTAAGTAGCTGCCTCGTCATTGGCTTTCGCACGGAAAACGATCCGGTCCATATTATTTAGCATATCAATCATTTTACTTTCCGTTTCAGTCATCTGGTGTTCATACTTCAAATTTTGTTTTTCCAGACTTTTGAATCTCCAGAAATAAAACAATAATACCAGCACATTTCCTACAATAAATACACCAGAAAATGATATATCCAGTTGGAAGAAATACACTCCAGTGATTAGGGTAAAAATCACATCAGGAAAGATGTACGATGCCATATCGCTTAATAACCACGCAAACAAGTCTGAAATACGATTGATGGGTGAAACGCTGGAAGCGAAATTCTCTTCGCTGAAATTTATAGTATTTACCTGCATAATCATATCCAATAATTTGTATCGACCCCAAGGTTTCATAGAATAAATAATACTATTTTGAAACTCGTAAAATACATAGTAAAGTCCTTGGTACAACACGTAGAGGCCACATAATATGTAGAATGCGTTCCATATACTGTCTTTAGAACCGTCTTTTGTATACTCTATCAGCTTCGCAACAAAAGCGTTGATACCGTGTGTTTGAATCAACGCCAGGATTACACTTAACCCAGTGATGACTCCCACTGATAATTTATTCTCCTTTACATATTCCTTGAACAGATAATTGATGATATTGGGTTTCTTATCCATCGTAATTTATTGTATTGACTATAATATATTTTGGGATATTTTAATATTTCAAAAAAGTACTTCCCTTCTTGAGTTCATAGTATAATTAGATATACTATGAATTGAATCATTCATACACCTTAAAAAAAGTATCCTCTTCGTGTACCTCTGCTCTTGGTTTTCTTTCCAACAGATTTACGTGCGGTCTTACCCTTCTTTCGCGCACTCTTGGCAGCAGCACGTCTCTTCATATCCTTTTTGGATGGTCGTCCGATCTTTCTGCGTGGTCGTCCGATACGGTTTTTTCCACCCACCTGATTACTATTGAATACAGACATTCCTGGGTGAGTGGCACTCACAGCGCTCATTGGGATAGATGAATTAGCCATTATAATATATATACAACATAGAAAAAATATATACAATATAGAAAAAACGCATCAGTATCCATTCACCAGTTGGCCTATATGAACAACTTTCTGGTTCCCTTGTAATACTCTTTGTGGGACCCATTTTTTAAACTTGGGGTGGAAAATACATTCCATTATCAAAGTTTTTTCTAAATCAACGTATTTATCCACCGCGATATTCTCAAAGTCTTCTTCATCATCACTTTCCTCTATGAAATCTAAATTAGAATTTTCCTTGATATTCCTAAACAACGAATTCATAAAGACGCTACAATCATAATTGTGAATGTACGCGACATCATAATATATTAGTGTTTTATTACGCCCATATGCTCGTAAATGATACACATCGTGCTGAAAATCCGCATTCACAATAAAAGTCGTCTTCATTTTATATTGAGGCTTTCTCACATCTACGCGATGATTCGGATTCTTTCGATTATGCAACATCATCATAATCTTGGTGTTATCGTCGGGCTTCTTGATTAGATTCTTTCGCACAGGATACGTGTTCATATAAGGGGCCAATTCACTCAAACATCGATATTGTGTATGATGTATTTCATAACTACCTTCAATCAAATATTCTTGAGGGATTTCATACACACAATCGTATGAATGGGAATTGCGGATGGTCCACAAATATGGCAACCGAAAAACACGCAACAATTTCGGCGCTAAATCCTTCCCCATTTCATACGGTATTTTCAGCGTTTCTTCATCATAAGTTGTTTGTGACCATTCTACTAAGTTTTTGAAAAATAACTCCATAAAACCCAACTTTTCACCAAAATAAAGGGTTTTCATCGTCTCGCCCTGGTAATAGTAAATGTCTTCGATTATAAATACACCGTTTTCCAAAATGGTTCCATAAAACAACGTATTCTTAGCCAACTGTAGTGGAACATCCATAATTACTAAGTTCACTTTGGTAACCTTTTTATTACGATTCAATTCCAGCGTAAAACAAGCATCTCGATCACCTAAATAGGTAAACCATACAAACACCTTCTTTTCACCATAAGGAATCGCCAGACATATATTGTATGATTTGGAAACTTTCTTATGGGGAACGGTCTCATAAGAAAGTTCGATTTCAGGGAAATGACTCATCACTTCCTGCATCTCTTCATGGTCTAATGTACGTATGATTTGATTCATTGTATTTCTAAACTACGTATAAATATTATGGTGAATTGTATTTATACTCTTTTCATACAAAGTTTTTCGTTACTTAGATTCTTCTTGCGGTGAATTTACAAGAAGGTGTTGTTTGTAAAGGTGTTGTTGATGTAGCTTGAACCATTAAATGAACATCTGTGTTTTCAGTTACTTCCAAGGTTGTCGACAAATTCTCGTAGATTTCATTACCTGTGGAAAGTGTATAAATAGGAGTGTCAGATGTTCTTTGAATACATACTTCGGGATTTATTACAGCAGCTCCTACACCCATACTTAATGTTAATCCTCTTAATTCATTGGCAGCTGTAGTTGAAGTTAGACCCAGATTTGCGTTCAATATCCATATACCGGGTGTCAACGTAATGACTGCCAAAGGTTGAGGGTTTGAGTTTACATTTGTTAATGCTGCGATTACTTGGTCCAAAAGGGTATTTGGCTTAATAATCTTTGTGTTGTCCTCGTAGTCATTTACATTAAATAAATCTTGTTCTGTCAAAGTAGAGTTTCCTAAACTTTGAGCATACGCAATTAATTGTGCGGTTGTTAAATCAGACAATTCGTTTGCTCCATCAACAAAATCAATGGCGCCCTGAACACTTGCACCACCAATACTTGCAATAGATGCTGGTAATGCAGAGGTCTTTCTTTTACGGAATTTCAAATCACCACCAGCGTCAACTCCTACACTATGCTTTTCACCAATATACATTGTGTTATCAGACAAAAATAAGTGTCTTATCTTATATTCGGCAGACCCTAAATCATATACTGCGTTTGTATCAGGTATTATGTGACCGGTGAGGACTCCGCTTGCGTCCAACACACTTGTGCCTTGGTCTCCGGTATCTCCTTTAACACCTTGAACACCTTGATCTCCGGTATCTCCTTTAACCCCTTGAACACCTTGGTCTCCGGTATCTCCTTTAACACCTTGAATACCTTGCACTCCGGTATCTCCATTTAGACCTTGAGCACCTTGATCTCCGGTATCTCCCTTTAGACCTTGAGCACCTTGAATACCTTGATCTCCGGTATCTCCCTTTAGACCTTGAGCACCTTGGTCTCCGGTATCTCCCTTAATACCCTGTGGGCCTTGGTCTCCGGTATCTCCCTTAATACCCTGTGGGCCTTGGTCTCCGGTATCTCCTTTTATACCTTGAATACCTTGCACTCCGGTATCTCCATTTAGACCTTGATCTCCGGTATCTCCCTTTAGACCTTGAGCACCTTGATCTCCGGTATCTCCCTTTAGACCTTGAGCACCTTGGTCTCCGGTATCTCCCTTAATACCCTGTGGGCCTTGGTCTCCGGTATCTCCCTTAATACCCTGTGGGCCTTGGTCTCCGGTTAGTCCTTGTGGGCCTTGAGCACCTTGAATACCTTGATCTCCGGTATCTCCCTTAATACCCTGTGGGCCTTGCACTCCGGTATCTCCTTTGATACCTTGAATACCTTGCACTCCGGTATCTCCATTTAGACCTTGAGCACCTTGGTCTCCGGTATCTCCCTTAATACCCTGTGGGCCTTGGTCTCCGGTATCTCCTTTGGCCCCATTTCCACTTCCAGATGAAACCCCACGTGCATTTCCTCCTATACCTACTGGTTGTAAATAGTTGTTGAGATTTTGATTCTCTCTAACAATACTATTTGTAACTCTACTTTTCAAACTAAAAATACGAGACATATAATAAAAGATGATATATAAAAAATTGATAGATTTTTTTCTAAATGATAATAGACATATAAACCGATTCAGTCAATATACCCAATATACCCAATTGAACTATAATGACAATTATATTCACCAGATATTTGTATGATGATATGAGTGTGTGCCGTTCGTTGGTTTCGTGTTTACTAACACATAAACAGGATGAAGCTTTGTTCTGGGCATTCGAGTTGTATTGGTCAGGGTTCCATCAAAAACCATTTGACTTATTATATCAAACAGTAAAAATCCGATATCCTGACTATAAAAATCTTCATACGACGGTTTGCCAAAAATTTGCGGAAGAGGGTATGTCGCCTACATTGTTGGCGTTGTTTATCCAAAATATATGTCTTCTCGATAAAGTTTCCGATGACGTGTTTGCTTGTGGGAAATTACACATTGAAACTGTGATTGATGATATAAAGAAATATGAAACTGTAAACACACATATGAACTACCACTATTTACCGAAGGTTTGTTTATTCCCTGTTGTGGAAGAAACAAATGAAAAAAATACAAAACTCAAGCTTGATGCTTTCAGTAATAATTGGTTGTTTTACGCATCATACTCACCAATATGGAAAGAACGCATTTTGAAACTCGGTGGGAAAATCAATAAACGAAAAAAGACTGTAGACTTTCGCGACGATGATATGTTCGAACAGTTTCACGATGAATTTGGTCTCGAACCTGAAGAACAGTCTAAATGCCTTTACCGGTCGTGTTTAGGAATTTCGTTGTAATAAATATGATAGCTATAATACGAGAATAAACGAAACAAAAATATAAAAAATAAATAAATTATTTATACCTAACTACTCTAAACTATCTTATTTTTATATTTTTATATTTTTATATTTTTATATTTTTATTGTTATAATTGTTGGCCCTATTTAACATATTCTTCGAGTTCCAATTCCGGTGTTACAACATCATCCGCAACATCGTCGAGTGTCTTGGGAACCTGGTCTGTAGACTTTTCCTCCTCAATCAAAGCCTCGTCTCCCACAGATACGGTTTTCTTTCTTGGTTTCTTGACCTTTGGTTCAGAAGCATCAATGCGACAAGCGTTCGCTGCTTCTACTATCTGCGCAACAATATCATCTTGGACTACGACAATCTTCTTCTTTTTAGAAGACTTCTTTCGCTCCTTTTTTGGAGGCGTTCCTTCGACCTTTTGCTCTTCGACTTGGTCTTCGACTTGGTCTTCGACTTGGTCTTCGTCTGCTTCTTCGACTGCTTCTTCGACTTGGTCTTCGACTTGGTCTTCGACTTGGTCTTCGACTTGGTCTTCGAGTTGCTCTTCGTCTTGCTCTTCGATAACTTGTTGGATAGTTTCTTCGACAAACTCTTTAACAGGTTCTTCGACTGCTTCTTCGATAACTTCTTGTAATTCTTTAACTACACAAGTCATATTTTCTTTGACAGTATCTTTCAAAGGTTCTTCATCAACCTTCGCTTTTTTAGGGGCTCTTTTTCTTGGTTTGTAGTTTGGATTCTCGTGAATCTTCACCATTTGTTTTAGTTCCGCGTCAAGTTGCTTCGCGTCGTTTTCGAAATCGTCAAAGATAATTTGTTTATCTTTGGTAGATTTCAAATAGACTCCCAGCGCCTTGACTGCGTCTCCAACTTGAGATTCTCCTATAATTTCTTCTGTTTGAAGGCGTTTCATAAACCAATACGCGAACTTGGTATAGTTTTTATACTTTGCGGCTAAAGGCTTTTCTTTGCCAACTGGGGTTTGTAAGTTGATAACTGGAGTAGTCATTTCAACACAAGTATTGGTAGTCATTTCAGTAGTAGTGGTGGTCATATTATTCTATCAGATAGTTTATGCCTTTCAACTTTGCGATAAAAATGAATCAATTTTTTAATTAGTAAATATTGACAAAATTAGAAATTTCCTACAAATTTGAGAACCTGAGGTTGCTCACCGATGTTTCTTTCAACTTCATTCAAATAACTATCACTTTGGAATAAGGTAAATCGGGTGTTTATTTTATCTTCATCCATATTCATAATGGAGTATTTCAAATGTCGTAGATTCATTACTTCCGGCATTAATTGTTTTTGATATATATCGATGACGTCTGTCAATATATCTTTTTGGTTATTTTTTTTGTATTCTCCCAATAGTTCTTGTATATGCAAAATGGTTTTATGAATGGCCAGTTTCTTTACAATCTGTTTTTCGTGATTCTCTTTTGAAAAATGCAACATTTCGTATTGGGTTTTCAAATTGGTCAGCATCATATTAATTCCATTATATTCGTCATATTCATTTTTGAAATCTTTTGATATTTTGGATTCACTAACATAATCCAACAACGTGTCCATCTTCATTTTGATTATATTTTCTTTGTTTTCTTCTATGGCGTGCTGGCAAATTTGGATTGAATGTATCAAATTATCATACTCGCCCATATAAATCTTTATATCCAAGTTACATTTTGAAGAATTAACACCACCACAAATAGCTTTATATGTGCGATTCTTATTTGAAAAAATAGTACCGACGGGTTTCTTACAATTAATACATAATGGTTTCAATTTGACCACTTCCTTTTTATATCTGCCTTTGTTATTAATTTTTTTATACAATGCCTTCTTCTTAGTTTTCACGTGAGTTTCATATTGTGTTTTCAACATAAAATATTTATTCAGTGTCTCATACACATCATATTGTGGGATATCTTCTTCTGCTTTAGAACGTGATATTTCATTCGTAGGTAAATTATCATTATTGAAATCCGCAATATTTTCGGGTAGGTTATGAATGTTCATCGATTTATTACCCGAGCAATGCAACACACCCAACTGTGTCAATCCATCCAAATCCAACTTTCTCAAATCATTGTTATTACAGAACATTTGTTCTAAACTTAGCGGAAGGTTCTCTAATTCCACCAGACGATTTTCAGAAACTTTGAGAACCTTTAAATCTTTGACCTTGGAAACATCCAACGTCTTTAATCCATTTCCCTCGATATCCAACAACTCCAATGTTTCCGGTATATTTTCTAAACTATTCAGTAAATTCTTCGGACACGATAATTCCTTTATGTGGGTTGGTATGTTTTTGAGACTCGTAATCTTTCCGGGAGAAAACCGGAGCTTTTCGATATTTGTAAAATTACATTCTTTCAATACTTCTAAATCAACATCTCCGACCAAAGGTTCTTTGAAAAATATATCGGTGTCGGTCGCAAACAAATTTTCCAGAACATCAAATATTGTTTTTTGAGCACTATTTTCTTCTATTGCTGTTTCGCGCTGTCTTTCAAACAAATCCATTTTATATATATTTATATAATCTATAGTAAAATCATAGATTATATATCCTTGAAACCAACTTCAATGAATTCAAACTGGGCGTAAGTCGGTTGTTGGTAGTCCAGTAATGGATGCTCTGGAGTTGATACTATGTTGATGGTCCTTATAAAATCTGATTTTTTGCAATATATAGTCTTGTTCTTTTTGAGTTTTGCGGACTTGTTCAGGCGGGGTCAGTTTATTTCGATAACAATAATACAAAATGATTGCTATTGATCCAACAAACATTACTAAAACGCCGATGTTCAATATGTATAAATAGATAGATACGCGATTATTATGACAATTGGATAATAAATTCGTCATATAATTTCTCGCCCCCGGTTCTGTTAATCTTGGATTATCCATTCGATGCTACTGTTTTATGATTATATACAATCGTAATCATAAAATTTTTTTCCCACTCAAACACGACTAAATTATCATAACCAATAAATAACTGAATATTGATATCAGTATTGCGATTAGCCATATGGGAACAACCGTCTTATGTTTATACCCAATTCCAAACGTGCGAAATCCACCGTGTCGATTATATGCGAATCCGGGTTTTGAATAATGGACCAAGGAAAACAGCGTCAGAAACGCTATGATGGCGAACATAACTCTATTATATCGTATATACACCAGATTAATATTGAGACTCATTTGATTACTACTATAATATGAGGAAATTTTATTTTTTGATATATGACAAATACCCTAAATGATATGAAGTGAGAGTCGGCCTGCCTAAAAATTATCTTCCTCGTCCTCACTGTAATATTGACCGTCCATATAATCTTCGCTCAGTCCATTTATATTCAAAGCCTCGGTCTCATCTGCCATATTTTCCTCCATTTCGATGTCGTCATCACCTTGTATATTCGTATCGATGTCGACGAAACCTTGTTCGATGTTTTCTTGTCGCTCTCTATCACTTGTTAGAATATCATACACAAATAACCCCTTGTTTTGTCCCACATTCCATTCCGCCAATTTATAATGTTTCTTCATATTCTCTACTCTTCGTTCCTCAATAGACATATTGCGTAACCTCTCCACAATACGTCCCTTTTCCTGTTGTTTGTATTTGTGTGTCTTTTCGATTATACTTGCATAATCAAAATCAAATATGGATTTATTATTCATCGCAATTTCCAAGAACACTTTTAACATAGTTCCTACACGCTTCTGAAATTCTTCTTGATTCCCCACTTCAATATGGAGTTCGGCCATTTCATCATACACTTCCTGATTCTCATCCCCGACCTCTTCTTCCGCCCCAAAATTCACGGTCGATGGATCATCGCGTTCTAAATTCATTGTTCTACGATTACGTTTTTGTGCTTGGATATCTTGCGTCAATAATTCGTTATTGATGGCACCTTCCACATACTCATATACAACCGAATACAATACATAATTCATCAACATATACAACGTTGACTTGTCAAACAGAGTGTAAAATGTATGGTCTTTTTTTATTAGAGAGTTGAACACGGGCAAGACATCGATGAATAGACGCACATTTTTCAATCGTCGTTGCATTTCGGTCAAAAACCGTTCTAATCCACTATCGCCGAAGAATGGTTTAAATTTTTCGTAGTATTTCGAAACATTTTCTTCGATTTCGGTCAAGTCATTGAATCCTAAACCCCAATATTTATAAAATAATCTGTTGTTGTTAATACATTTATGTAACACCATACTTGGGTATAGATGTGTCATATTGTAGACGAAATTTCTTACATAATTTACTATTGTGTATAAGCCATCGTCGCAATAATGATTCATTTCTTTATCTAAATTCCACTTGGTCAGGTCGTTAAAGAAATCGTGGAGTTTGTCGTATTCCCGGGTTCGAAGTTGCCCGTTTTTATTCAAGAATCGCATGATACCTTCGTATTTTCGCACATTTTCTGTTGCTAAATAATCCTTTAATTTCCTCATTGACGACGCATATTGTTTTTGAACGCCTTCATCACCATCATCATCAGTGGCAGCATCATACACATACATCTTGTTTTCTTTATATTTGTCCAACACACTTCGCAACAATTCGACGAATTCCTTTGATGAAAAAGATAAATCTTCCTTCTCCAAAACATTCAGTATATCTTTTAACGAGTTAACTGCGTCGTATTTGATGCTTTCCGCCATATTTGTATCGGCGATTTCCAGAACATTACGTTGTGAAACTATCTGCATAAAATTGAGGTAATCGTTCACCGAAAAATTTTTGTGCGCCTCTCGTTTCAAAAATGAAATCTTTTCTTCTATGGACGACGCAGGGTCATACCCAATAGGTATTTCTTGAAAGTAGGCGTGATATTTTTCTGGAATTGGCAGTCCCTTATCCAATCCACAGTAATGTATAAAGGCCAAATAAATGTTTTCCTCTATCGGTTCCTTAGGAAGTGAGGTGGACGATTGGAGTGTTGCCGACGGTTCATACACTAATAATGTTGCCCGTGATATTTTATTTGTATAATCGATGAGTCCAGTCAACGACTTAATAATGCGAATATAGTGGTCAATGCTCTCATTTTCTTCAATAAAATAGAAAATTGGATTATCTTTTTGTGTTTCATTACAGCAAGCATTCTGTAAGAATGGCTCATTTCCGCTCGTCTTCAACAACAAATCCTTCTTGTTCACAAGTTCTTGTATAGCTTCCATAATTCCATAAGAATAATATGCGACCTTACTTTTCAAAACCATAAAATCCTGATGTTGGTGTTTCTTTCCGTTTCTCAATAGCTCCAAGTATTCCTTCGAAAAATCTTGGGCTACACTTTTCAAACCTTTTATCACGTTTGTATCGACCAATGGTGGCATAAAATGTCGCCATTTTTCCACAACATATTCGTCTGGGATTTCTACAATAGGGTGATTCAGCATATACTCGCGCTTCTTCAAGTACATCTCATCCACTTCAACGTGTTTCAATACAATAGAATCTACAATGATCCTCAATTGGTCGGTCAGCATAGTGGCACCCGTTTTGCCAATAGAGTCCCAGGGTTCATATGACGCCTTCATTTTATCCAACACACACCCTAAATATTGAAGTCCATCGATGTTTTCAGGCCCGGTAAGAGGAAATCCATCGAACGACTTTATACATCCCGGAAACGTTTTCTTTGTTTGAAAATAAGGCACTGTCGTCTGAACACTCACAAAAATCACCGAAATGATTATCTGGATCATCGTCTTGTTTTTCTTCTTGGAATACGAAATAGGGGTTTTCCCGGTTTTCGCCTTGGTGTCCGCAATATACATTTCATACTCGTCCTTATTCACAATATTTTTAGAGCACAATTCATAAGATATGCGTAACACTTGTTCTTCCAAATCATTCAAAGGCAATCCAATATTTGTTGCAATCGCCACATAAATGCGGTAAATCTCTTCCATACGCTCGTTCTCAAATACTTTACCCCTTTTTTGTTTTAATTTCTCCAATACAACTTCACTTGTATCCTTTTCCAAAACTGCGTGTGTGCTTATTCGAAATCCGTCTTCCGTGAACGACGCCTCATCTACGTTGTCAATCTTACAAATCTCCTCTCCACTTCCATACTTATCTATGATGGCATCGCGGTTTTCACTCAGTCGCCCCCGTTCAGCACAAACTACATCGAGCGCGGTGGCGTATTCGATTTCACCATACAACACATAAGCTTCCGCAAGAGTGATATGGAAAGACGCAATTAGTTTTGTGTCCGTTTCTTTACAATATTTGAAATAAGGGTCTTCTTTGAAGTCTTCTGTGGTTCTCGGTTCTCTACAAAACTTTTCGTAAAACTTCATAATATCCTGCTGCTTCTTAGCGAAATCCGATTGGCCCATTATATTGTCTTTGAGTTTCAAGTATGGCGAACGAATTATATTTTCATCGACGGTTCTTACACCTAATCCAATATGATACGCAAGATTATTGTATTTATATAATTCTGTATGATTCAAGGCACTTAGTCTATGAATATATTTCATATGTTTTATTATTTTCTTTTCCAAGTTTTCAATGTTGTCCTCTTTACTAAGTTCGTAACGCCGGTCAAACTCCTTTAAAGCTTTTTTTCGAGTGGCTTCACCCAATCTCCTTTCGGCGTCTTTCGTGCTTTCACACACATCACTACCAATAGGACTTTTTAGTTTTTGAAAACATTTCTTGGATAAATTACAAAAAAGTGTGCTGGAATCCATAAACGATTCTTCGTCAATATCTTTATCTTCCACCCAGTACCCTTTCTTTCTTTGGAAAAACTTCATCTTCTTCCTCATATCCACTTCTTGGTCAACCTTTTCGCGTTCGGACTCAGACAAATCATCTATATCCACATTTTTCGGTAGTTTGGGAGATATTTCCAATATACAATATTCGCCTTCTTGAACGAGCCGTTTATTTGCGACCAGACGTTCGGCCATTTCTTGCGCCATAGACTCTGGACAATCGTGTTTCTCCACTAAAACCTCTTTCAACCATCCTGGGAATTTTTCGGGCAATTTCTCTTTTTGCTGTTGCTTGTATTTTTCCATAATGTAATACGGGGTATCATCGAAATCTTCGTCGTAATAAACTTCATCGAGATGGTTATCCTTTTGTAAGTCTACCACACTGGTGTATTTTTTCGTTAGTACGCGTTGATTGCAATCTTTGGCTTTTATTTTTTCGTTTTTATCGCTGTCGTCGTACTGTTCAGAGGAACCACCTTCCTCCAAAATCGTGGCTAAATTATTCGGGGTCATCAACGATGTTAATAAAGAGGCTATTAATTGTGTGAGAAGGACACCATTATCAAAATCCAACATTAACTTCAATATTTCTTGTGATGAGTATTTCTCTTCTACCAGTTCTCGATTCGGTAGTTTGTATCCTGTAAGACATTTCTTGAGAACATCTTCTTTTTCCAGTAACAACCGGATAATTATTAATGGTTCTCGGTTAACATTGTATTTTGTGTTTTTCATCTTCTCAAACTCATCGCGAGACGTCGCAATCTCTTTTTTCAGTTCTTTGATTCGTTCCTTCAAGAAATAACGGATTTCCTTGTACTGTGGAAACGAAATATCTCGGCTATACACGAAAAATGGTTCTAATGTATCTACCGCCGATTTGAATGACAAGTCATACTGTATGTGTTTTCGAGTAATTTTGATCAATTGCCACGTGTTTGGAATAATGACTTTCAAAAACTTATTATATTTATCGGGGTCGTCGATATTTTCGTCCAAAATGTATTCACTGATATTGGATAAAAACGCTGACTGGTTATCATTCTTATCATAATCGATTTCTTTTCGAAAATCTTCAACTACCTTGGACAAAATATGCGTGTTTTTCCGGAGAACTCGGGATATCATAAAGAAATCGCGATGTAATTTTGTTTTTTCATACAAAGATGTCCCCGGCATATCTATTGCGCTAAATTTCATCACACATAAAGGCATCGTTATGAATGATTTAACTGATAACTTGTCGTTCCTGTAAAGAGGACGAACAATTGCCTTTTCCTTTCCGTCCACCATTTCCTTGACCAACTTTGTCATATTCAAACAATACTTCTGTGTGATAAACTTGCGTTTCACCAATTCCATTTTCTTTTGAGAACCGCGCAGAACACTACTTTCGAAATTATCCAAATTGGTTAATATGGTTTCTATATCAGTATTCACATCGCGTTGGTCTATATAATCCCGCCGGTCTGTCTGGGTGAAGGGTGTGAAAATATTACTCATCTCTTGTGTCTTGGAAATATACACGTTGCTTCCTTCATTGTTGAAATTATACATATTATTATACACATCGTCTACGTGTGTATCCAACACAGAAACATCGGTGACAGATTCGTCGTGGATTATGTCGTCTTCGGATTTATATACTTTCTTCGTAATCAGCGTTGTAGGAACAAACCATCGGAGTTTTTTGTCCATATGCGCAATATGCTCAATTAACGGTTTGTGGAAATTTTGATCGTGAAATTGAGCACGAATTACATCTCCATTTTGGTCAAACACCGAAAAATCTTCGCGCAGTTCTTTAAATCGCTCTATCATAGTATGAATCCTCTTTAAAATCGTGTCGGTTCTTTGCGATGTTGGAAGCGTTGATAAAAGCTCGTCTAACAAACTGTTGGTTTGCGTATCGATACCATACCGGCGTTGATTATCCGGTAACTCATACACTTGTTGTATTTCCTCTAAACGCGAACCGAATATCACATTACTCGCCTTTGTATAAGCTGACCGTAAAGAGTCGCGAATGTTTTCATCCGCTTCCGCGTCGTCTGGAACTCTATTTATGGACTCACCGTTCTCCAAATATTCCAATAGATTTTCCTCTGGCTGGTGTGTTTCCTTATCTTCTTCTAAATCCTCTTTACTCATCCCCTTCAGACTTTCCAATCCTGCCGGTTTCGAACGAACGATGATTTTTTCCAGAGGAATATTCCTCGGCAACCCCTTATACTCAAAGTCTATGTATATGATATCCAAATCCGGATATGTGGTGATTTCGATTTGGTCGTTTACTAAGTCGGTGATTTCTCCGGTGATCGTCGTTGAAACAATACCGCTAAAATAGAGTTCTATCCAAGTATTCAATAGTAAATTATGCTGTCTGGCAAATCCGGGTTCTTCGCTCCGACTCAACAAATTTATGTGTTCGATTGATTCGTCGGATAAATCCCCCTTCTCGTTGATGTGTAAATTCTTGTGTTCTCTATTAGAAATATTTATCAATTTGATAAACTCATCATCTATATAATGAATGAAAAATGACACTTCGTGGATTTCCGGATTCGTAGGCGCTATAATTTCGATGATATCGCCCAGTTCTAATTCTAAATTCTCATTTGTAACAGGAATTTCCTCCTTTTCAGACATACTGTATTTATAATATAAATAGATACTATTCTAAATTACTATTACGGTTGAATATATATTTTGATATTTATTCAACTAAAACTTGTGATTCTACTTCTTCTTTGTTTACTTCTTTTTTGTTTACTTCTTTTTTGTTAACTTCCTCTTTGATTTATGCACTTTGTGAGTTTTCCCCGCACGCACACGCTTGAAAGTTTTATTGTTCTTCTTATTACGACGACGACTTCCTCTTCCACCAAGTGTTACACCGGGTGCTATTGAGGCTTCACCACTGATGGAATTATATACCGAACTGTTTACATTTAAAAGATCATTGATTTTATCAAAACTCATATCACGAATGTATCTACGGTTAGTATCATAATTGCTTTCATACAGGAATGGTTTTTTCTCCCAAATACGCAGTCTATCAGCAAACCTGTCTTTGGATTGGTTGGCTTTCTGAAACATCTTAGCAGAGAAGTCATTTGCATACTGTTGCAAAGTAAGACCAGGAAAACCCTGTTTAAAATCGTTATTATTGGCTGAATCTATGAGTTGAGGAAGGGCTTTATATTGGTCAGATTCCAATAATGACTTTTGTTTCCTTTCCGTCAAATAGTTAGAGGAAGAATTGACAAACATTCCAAAACTGTCTTGCATCAAAATATAAAATTGTTCCAGTTGATATATAGTTAATATATATACCAAACTTTTCAAAGGATCTTGATTTTCTTCTTTTTTTAAATCGGTTAAAAGAGGTTTAATCATTTCTTTTATACTAGTTATTTCTTTATCTTGCAAAGAACTTTCTGATATTTTATTAACTATTTTTGCTTCTAATACTGCGGAGTTATTCGATTTAAAATATGTTGAGAGGTCTATCATTTCATAGCCTATATCTTTTATTGTTTCTTTGGGTGTTGGAGTGTCAACCTTAGGTGTGTCCATAGGAGACATATTATCATTAACAGGTGGAGGAACAGGAGGAGCAGGAGAAGAAAACGTTAGTGATGAGTGTGAGACTGCTGACTCATTTGGCATTAAAATATCGGTGCTCTTCAGACATTCTTCTTTCACATTTTGCTGTATTGCTTCCCTCACAATTTGAAACACAGTTTCGCATTTACCACACGATAAATTTCCATTCTTCAATGCACCGGCATATTTTAATAATAAAGATACTACCTTATCATAGTAATCTTTTGTGTAATCCTCTTTTCTGTTTTTCGCACCAGTTGTTTCAGTGATAGCTTCGAATGACAACGGAGACTGGGGAGGTAATTTAAACATATCGGGTTCAATTGAATTCAAATACGATTGTCCTATTTGAGCATAACTCGCTCTGGATATTCTGTTGTTTTCGAATCTAAACATTTTCCCTCGTTTCATCTTTAAATGCTCATTTTCTATGTTGTTTTCTTTTGCCCAAGAAACAGCTCTATATATTATGTTAATATGTCTTTTGGTTTCGTCATCAAGGCCGTTGTCTCTCTGAACTTTATATTTTTTGCGAAGATCTATCAAATTGTTTCGAGAGCTTGTTGTATTGTTAGATTTATAGTGGGTTGTTATGAAATTGACATCGCTGCTATATTGTGATGTAATACCTTTGATTTGTGGACCTTTAAACATATCACCACCGTGTATTGGAGAACCTTCTAAAGTAGCCATTCAATGTATATATATATATAGATGGATAGATAATATAAATATGTATGTAGAATAATATAAATATATCTTTACTATTACTTAATAAATACCTGTTATCATAAATTCGATGAGTGAAAAGTTAATTACTGTGAAACAAATTCACGGCGAACCTGTTCAATACGTATTTTCAAACGATGATGCATCAGGACATATTCAAATATCGAATAAAGAAGAACCACAAAAAATATTATCTATTATACCATCTAAAATAGTTACATCCGAATGTTTTCAAGAACAATATATGAAGACAAACGCCGACCAATTTCATTACCAAGAATTTGTCGAAGGGACCTTTATATGTGTTTTTTACGACGAAAGAATATGCGGTTGGGAAATGGCGACGAAAAACTCCGTCGGTTGTAATTATTGGTATATCCGGAATCAATACAAAGTGGGGGATTTCGATAGACAGCTGACATTCCGGCAAATGCTCATCGAATGTTTGGGTGGAGCTTTCGACCAAGATTTTAACGAACTTCCTTTTCTAAACGGTCTATCGAAGACCCACGTTTATCATTTTGTGATTCAACATCCAACTAATAAAATGATTCTGAATGTTCAAATCCCCAACGCATATTTAGTTGATGTTTATGAAATCAACGGTGCAAAAATCCAACATATTCCTATAAGGGAATATAAAAAGGTGGACGGATTGGAACCACTGACGAGACTCATTCTGTATCCATCGACATACACCTTGGAAAAATTGGATGACTTAACGGTCGACGCATTTTTCAAAGAACACGAATTACAAGGTCTTGTCGCGACGCATTTGACGAGTGGCACAAGAACCATTTTTGAAGATAGAGAATATCGCAAAATTAAAGAGTTGCGCGGAAATCATCCTAATTTACAATACTTGTATTTGTCTTTGATCAAAGAAAACAAAATTACCGAGTTTCTTAATGTGTTTTCAGTGTATAAAAAGCTTTTTGAACTATTTAGACAAGAACTGCACGATTTTATGTGTCAACTACATTCAAACTACATATCATATTACGTACAAAAGGTTGGCGCCATTATACCTAAAAAGTATTTTCCATTGGTTTATAAATTACACCACGAAGTATTCTTAGTCAATAAGCGAGATGATTCGACATTCATTTTAAGACGCGGTTCAGTGCATTCATTTATCAAAAAATTAGAAGTTGGAACTGTGTTGTTTTATTTGAATATCTCTTAAACATTTATAAAATTTTATGCAATAAAAAGAATGTAATAATCAGTTGAAGTGATACAGTTAAACACCAAATAGATGCTTGTTCGCTTATATCATTTGCTAAAAAATATCCAAAATATGGCCCACTTAACAACAATGCCAATAATGGTTTCATTTCAAATGTGGTCAATATAGGTATAACAAACAGGAAAAAATGTAATCCCATACTTGGTGTCCACCAGTATTTACCAGCTGAACGCATACGAATATTCCAAACAATATGTTTTTCACCGGTCAAACTACAAGTTTTTTTACCACATAAAGGTTCATTATTTGAATCACATACTTCATTATCTTTAATATTAAGCGAAATTTTATATTTATCAAATGAAACTAATCTGCTTAACAATAAAAATCCTCCTATCATACAAATATAAAGTAATGAATAATTAATTTTTTTGGCAAAGGCAAAAAACCACAAATTAATAAAAAATGGTTGAAAACATATGTGTATATATCCTATGATTGTCAGTATTATATTCAAATTATTATCACATTCATCTATTACACTATATTGAAAAGATTGTAAAATTTCCATAAGTGAAAAATACATAACTGCTATACCGGCGTTTACATTTATAGTTGTAAAGTATAATCCGGAAATAAATGCGGTTAACCCTATTGAAAAGGAAACTTCCTTATTCCAACACATTATGAAATAGTAATATATTTTATAAAACATAATTACACTCAAACATAATTACACTCAAACATAATTACACTCAAACATAATTACACTCAAACATAATTACACTCAAACATAATTACACTCAAACATAATATATATCGATGTATATATATTATATAATCATTTTGCACAATGAATAAGTTTATGGCGAATCCTGTAACCACTTTCAAAAAATTCCTTCAACCCAAAACACAACAATATCACATAAAATTATATTATCTATTCATTTCCGTATTCATTTTTGCGTTTATATATCTTGTATTACCCGATGAAAACTTTAGTGGAGTGAATCTCGTGAAAGAGACCATTAAGACTGAAATCATCAAAAAAAAGGTCAAGAAAAATATAGATGAAAGTTTTACGGAAGGATTCGATAGTTTAACACAAGGCTATCAATTCACGTCTAACTCTAAATTATCTCAATATGACCAGGCAAAAGTCAAACAAAAGTTAGATGAAGCGACCGACGTTGTCAAGGACGACGTGGAAACAGATACGATTACACCTGATAAGATCGAAACATCTTTATCACAAAAAATGTTTGACCGCCTCTATTTTTCGGTTCAAAATGCCACACTTTTAGGCTACGGGGATATATTCCCAACATCGAATATGTCCAAGACCGTCGTCATTTTACAATCTCTGTTAACCATCACACTTATCTTGTATTAGACAGTCCGTCCACTACATTTTTGAATGTGCGTCGGTTAATTTAGACAGATTCTGTAAATATTTCATAGCACTGGCTTTCGAGGTATCGCTCATTAACTTGATGGGTTCGCGAAGGTTATCTATTACCGCCATTATTTTATCCGAGTTTGCAACCGACTGTAAATCAGTGCCGTAATCTTTCTCGAAAAAGAACTCGATATTTCCCGAATCGATAATATCCTGGTATGGTTCAACAACATATTTTTTCCAAGCCTTTATAATACTTGTTGGATTCAATCGTTTGAACGTTTCAAACTGACTCTGTGTATGTTTCAAACTTTGATTTTCTGGGAATAACTCGACAACACTACCAACAAACTCGAAAAAATGAGTATTAAATGCTTTCAGTAAACTTGATTTGTCTGCCATCTATAGAATATATTATATAAATCACCATATACCTTTTATATTGTTTTACTTAAATTCCATAAGGATTGGGCGGTCCATTTTGAGGAATATCCTGATTACGCTGATTTTGTAAGGATTCGACATTCACCGCTTCGCCGATTTTATCCGGTTTATAACTATCTGGAGGTGTTTGTATCGTATGGTTCTGGGTATGGTCCGCCGAAACATAGTTATACATTTGACGTGCTGACCCATTCCCTTTAGCACTTAACTCTTCAGGCGGGGCATTGAAATATGTAAATTGCTCAGACACAATGGATACTCCACCAATGGATTGTCCTAAAGAAGTACCCACCGGTTCACCATTTATCTGGACCATTTGCGAAATGTTCGCCTTTATTTGAGGTTCTAAATACGAAATGATTTCACCACCAAAAATAGCACTATATTTATCGTTCACCTTTAATAATGCTGGCACACCGTGAACATTGGGAGGCATCATTACATTCTTGCCGTTCTCCATCTGAATATACACGTGTCCTGTTTGAGGGTCGCGCTTTCTTTTATCAATATTAATGCAGTTCATTTTTTCTGTCAATCCATGTTTGGAAATGATCCCTAAAACTTTCTTCGAATTAGGACAGTAATTACTATAGTATAAAATATCCATTTTTATACTATATGCTTTGTGATTATGATGTGGGAAAATACGCAATAATTATTTCACACACATAGAATACAATAGTCTGTTCTGGAAATAGAAAATAAAGTATGTCAAGGCAACCATCAACATTGTCATAAAGTATTCACCACCCTTCTTCTTTCTGAAACCAACGATTATCGCACTCACAAGTGTAATCACGAGGAAGGCGAATCCAATGATTGACAAATAGTAGAACCATAAACAATATTCGCGACTTAATGGAGAGAAAAGGTCTTTGAAATCCATAATATAATATGCTATTAGATAATAATTATAATTATCTTTGTCCTAAATAATACAAAAAAAAAGATATGTATATATATACGAAAATGGACACTTCAAACATATGGAAAGTCATTAATTCATATTTTAGAGATAATCCGCAGAATTTGGTGAATCACCATATTGAATCATACAACGATTTCTTCAAAAAACATATTTTTCAAATCTTTCGAGACAAAAATCCTATCAAAATACAATCTATGTATGATGAAGATATTGGAGACTTCAAAAATAAATGCAACCTATATTTAGGTGGAAAAGATGGGACGAAAATATACTTTGGTAAACCCATCATTTATGATGAAGGACGACCTCACTTTATGTATCCAAATGAAGCACGCTTGCGAAATATGACATATGCAATGACCGTTCACTACGACGTAGAGGTGGAATTCATTAAAACCTTACGCGCGGATGAAGAACCGGAGTTATACGGTGTATCAGAAAAAGCCGATAATCAAGATGATGGAGAGTTCGAATCGTCCGATGATGAGGAAGAAAAAGAAGGAAAAGAAGGAAAGGAAGGAAAAGACCCTAAAAGAGTGAAAAAGTCCGGAGGTGCGAAAACCGATATATTGAAAAAACCTCCCAGAAAGAAACCCGCACAAAAAAAGAAAAGCAACGCTACTACTCCTACAGAACTTGCGAAGATTCGCGAGTCTACCCTTTCTTCGTTTGCCAAGACCTCTAATGGAACTGTCACACAAATATCCCCACAACCGTTTTTGATCGAAAAAATTCTGTTGGGGAAATTTCCTATTATGGTTCAATCCGATTTTTGCGTCCTCCACCGTCTTCCAAAAGACTTGAAATTTCAAATGGGGGAATGTCGACATGATAATGGCGGATATTTCATCATTGATGGAAAGGAAAAATCGGTTATCCCACAAGAAAAATTCGCCGACAACGTTTTATACGTTAAAGAACCCTCTGACACTAAATACTTATACTCCGCCGAAATTAGGTCTGTGTCCGAAAACGTAGCGAAACCCATAAGAACATTCAGCGTCAAAATTCGCGCGCCAGGCGTTATCAACAGCGGGCTCCAACAGTTGAAAGTCAGAAACCATAATGTTGTTGTTTCGATTCCAAATGTCAGAAAACCCATTCCTCTGTTCATCGTGTTTCGAGCATTAGGATTCATTACTGACAAACAAATCATACAAATGTGTCTCCTTAACTTGGAAAAATACGAATCAATGATTGACCTCTTTCTACCTTCTGTTCATGAAGCGGGAGGGATCATGACACAACACGCCGCATTACGATTCATTGCTGTTTTCACAAAGGGGAAAACTATACCACACGTCCTCGAAATACTATGCGACTACTTTCTACCTCATATTGGGGAAACGAATTACACATCGAAAGCATATTACCTCGGTCATATTGTGTTTCAGCTATTGAAAGTATTTATGAAAATCGAAGAACCCACCAACAGGGACAATTTTAAATTCAAACGGATTGAAACAGTCGGCTCCCTAATGACAGACCTTTTCCGTGAATATTTCTCTATTCAAAAACACGAAATACAACAGGGATTTGAACAGCGAATCCACTACAATTTGGAACTGTATGAGAATGACCTTCAAACTCTGATTCGGGAGTATTACAAAGAGGTCTTTTCGCAGAGAACCGTTGACGCCGGATTCAGAAAAGCATTCAAAGGAAATTGGGGCTCGCAATCACACACGAAACGCATCGGGATCGTCCAAGACCTCAATCGGCTATCATTCTATACCGCAGCATCACAGCTGCGCAAAACCAATATTCATTTAGACTCTGGCACCAAATTGGTCGGCCCTCGTATTTTACACGCATCGCACTGGGGATTCTTTGACCCCATCGATACACCCGATGGTGGGAATATTGGAATACACAAACACTTGTCTCTCTCCGCTTATGTATCCAAAGGGATGCCTCGAGAACCCATCATTCTATGGCTTCGCGAAAAAGTGGCGATGAAACTCTTGGAAGAATGTCACACCACACAATTGGATTATATGACCAAAATATTCATCAACGGTTTTTGGGTGGGAGTCGTGGAAAATCCGATTGAATGTGTCGACAAATTTAAACTATTCAGACGCAATGCTTTGTTGCCCATCTACATCAGTATTTCGTTTGATATCAAGAAAAATACGATCACTATATATTGCGACGCCGGGAGATTATGTCGACCCGTGTTTTACAAAGACAAAGAATCAAATCAGTTCTCTTTCGAGAATCCACGGTTTGTGAAAGCCCTGGAGGACGAGGAATTTACGTGGACCAACCTCGTTAGTGGGTTCAACAAAAAACTCGATGAAGACTTCCACACAAATAATATGAAAATGTATGAACTGGAACAACTCTACGGTATCAAAAACGAAGAAAACCCGGCTAAACTCAAAGACTTTATCGAAGACAAAGCCGTCATCGATTATATCGACACAAGTGAAAGTGAGGACACTCTTATTGCCCTGAACAAACAAGTCATCAAACAAAATAAACTGTATACCCACGCAGAAATCCACGAATCACTCATCTTTGGAATGATGTGCAACCTTATCAACTTCCCTGAAAATAATCCGGCAACCAGAAATTCATTCTCGTGTGGACAATCGAAACAAGCCGTTTCCATCTATCATACAAATTATCAGGTTCGGATGGATAAATCCGCGGTTGTACTCAATAATGGGCAAATCCCTTTGGTGAAAACGCGGTATATGGAATATTTCAACGACGAAGAAAATGTCTACGGCGAAAACTGTATTGTAGCCATTATGTCATACACTGGATACAACGTAGAAGACGCGGTTCTAATTAATGAAGGGGCTTTGAAACGCGGTCTTTTTCATACAACTTATTATACTACATATGAAACACACGAAGAACGCACCAAAACCGATGACCAAATTAGTGAAGTCGTGTTCTCCAACATCGAAAATACTCCGAATGTTATCGGCATCAAATCGGATTGCTACTACGACAAATTAGACCAAAATGGACTCATCAAAGAAGGCACTCCCGTGAATGACAAAACGGTTCTCATCGGGATGACCAGCGCTTCCACCGGAATGACCCACCGACAAGATGCATCGAAAACCCCGAAAAAAGGTCAACTGGGAGTCGTCGATAAAAGTTTCATTACAGAAGGCGAAGAGGGGAAACGTATAGCGAAAGTTCGTGTTAGAGAAATTCGCATACCTACTATGGGCGACAAGATGGCATCCAGGGCCGGTCAAAAAGGTACTGTTGGTCTTGTTATTCCTGAAACCGATATGCCCTTCACGCGCAACGGAACAAGACCGGATATCATTATTAATCCACACGCTTTACCAACCAGAATGACCATCGGACACTTAGTCGAGGCCATTACAGGGAAAGTTGCCGCAACATATGGAGGATTCGCCGATTGTACGGCTTTCAGTAATGACGCATCCAAAATTAAAACATATGGACAACTCCTTACAAAAGAAGGGTTTCACAGTAGCGGAAACGAAATATTATACAACGGGATGACCGGAGAACAAATCAAAAGCGAGATATTTATTGGACCCACTTTCTATATGAGACTCAAACATATGGTGAAGGATAAAGTCAACTTCAGAGCGCGAGGGCCACGGTCGGCTCTTACACGACAAACTGTTGGAGGACGCGCCAACGACGGTGGACTGCGTATTGGGGAAATGGAGCGAGATTCCATTATTTCGCACGGCGCCACCAATTTCCTTACTGAGTCAATGATGGAACGTGGTGATGAATATTATATGGCTATTTGTAATAAAACCGGGATGATCAGTGTGTATAACCCATCGAAGAGCTTGTTCCTGAGTCCTATGGCCGATGGACCCTTACAATTTGTAGGTTCTCTTGCAGGTGATAACCTTAAAGTTGTTCAAGTATCCAAATATGGACGGGATTTTAGTATTGTCTGTATCCCATATACGTTTAAACTTCTCATACAAGAATTACAGGTTCTCAATATGACTATGCGAATCATCACCGATGATAGTATCAAACAACTTGAACAATTGTCTTTCTCTAAAAATATCTGCGAATTATCCAACATCCACAAAGAATCTACTAAAGATACTATATCCAAAATTATATTCGACATTCGAGAATCTCTCAAACATATTCCCGACGAAGAATACACCCAAAATGGCCGAGTTACTGAATCTTTTGAAATTCCACAAAATGAACAATCTGACGGTCCTCTCCCACATAACGACTACCCTATCCAAGCTCCGGATTCGCCTCCATATACTCCTTCTTCACCCACTTATGCACCCACTTATACCCCATCGGATACCCCTCTGTACGCACCACCTTCTCCGATGTATGCTGTGGATGATGATGATGATATGTATGGTGGCAAAAAGAGAACGAAAGACGATGAAGATGGACAATACTCGGTCGGTGAAGAAGTCGTACTCCGAAATATTACTATTGACCCTGTTACTAAAACACCAATCTTATATACTATTAAAAAAATAGGTCCCGAATTCATCACCATCGAGACCAATAATACGAATATCCAAAAGGATAATATACTCGTGGTAGAACCAAATGAAATTACATATCCCTTCCAAATAGATCATTCTCTATATCAAACACAACAACCACAATACCCGCAACAACAGCAAATGTTTGACCACCCGATGATTTCACCCCAACCATTTCAGCAACCAGTCGCCACACCCAATATTACAGTTGTTGTAGGAGATAAAAATGAAGTTCGTGGGTCCACTGAACAAGACACACCAACGAATGCAGCTAACAATATTCGTGTTGATAATATTGGAGAACCTGAACAGAAAGAGAAAAAGGATAACAAAGAGGGGGCTAAAGAATCCGAAGGGGGTAATTCCATTTTGGATTTTACAAAGAGTTTCTTCGTGAAAAAAACTTAACACTCATATTTACTAAGTTTTCCAAATTGTATATTCAGGTTCTCGAATCTTCTAAAAATATTTCCTGTATAGAAATTAATATTTTTCGCGTTTTTAGGTTTGAAGGGTATTTTTTTAGAAGTTTTCATTTTTACATATTTGAGAACCATTCTTTTGTATTTTTATAAATATTCCTAAATATTCATAAATATTCATAAAACAATCTCAAATGAAGGATTTTGAACGTTTTCAATTCTGGTTCTCGAATCTTCCAAAATATTTCCTGTATAGAAATTAATTTTTTTCGCGTTTTTAGTTTTGAAGGGTATTTTTTTAGAAGTTTTCATTTTTACATATTTGAGAACCTATCTTTTGTATTTTTATAAATATTCCTAAATAGATCCAAAATGGATATTTCTGATATTCCTAAATCAACGGTTCTCGAATCTTCCAAAATATTTCCTGTATAGAAATTAATTTTTTTCGCGTTTTTAGTTTTGAAGGGTATTTTTTTAGAAGTTTTCATTTTTACATATTTGAGAACCTATCTTTTGTATTTTTAT
>Ga0233439_10000241_pt1 | contig 91067 bp, 91 predicted proteins | sample SI_123_September_6_FD_182713 | JGI IMG/M metagenome (GOLD analysis project Ga0233439, IMG submission 182713) | Seawater microbial communities from Saanich Inlet, British Columbia, Canada - SI_123_September2016_100_MG | ecosystem: Environmental > Aquatic > Marine > Inlet | place: Canada: British...
TAACAAAACCTATAATATTTTCTGTTTCATAAAATACTTGTCTTTGATCAATAGGGAATTTTCCGAAATATAATTGGCGACTTTCACTCATATATATATGTCCTAAATTAATTTATTTCATCATCATCAATAATTTCACCAGCCTCAACGGCTTCTATTCTAATTCTGTGTAAATGTGTACTAGAATCAACAGCACCATCGACAAAAAATTTTGAATTATTGTGTTTAACAATATCGCAATCTTTACCCCGTATTTTCATTAATTCAGCATGTGTAGTATAATACCTTTGGTCTTGATTAGATAAGCGTTTTAATAGATGTTTAGGTATTGTACAATCACAAGGACCAGGGGCTGGTCCAGGGGGTGTATCACCACAAGGGGGAGGAGGTGGTGGTGGTGCGTTATCAGTTATGATTAATGTAGTTCCTTCATAATTATTATCAATAGCTATAGCATTATCAGTTTGTAGGTCAACAATACGTAATAAATTGGTTTTATTACTTTCAATATTATTATTAATATTGTCTATACTAGATGTATTATTTTCAGTAAATCCATCTAATGTAATTGATACATCAACTATAATAGAGCCTTGATATAGTATAATTTCAATTAAATTTTCATTTATACTTAATTGATTTGCATATAATTGTTTAGTTTCAACTATAATACTAGCTTTTTGATATGCATTAAGCTCACTTAAGTTAATATTATCTATTTTGTATCTAATATTAAGATTTGTGGTAGGACGATCAGGTTCTGGTTCAGGTTCAGGTTCCGGTTCAGGCTCAGGTTCAGGCTCTGGTTCAGATTCAGGCTCAGGTTCAGGCTCTGGTTCAGATTCAGGCTCAGGTTCCGATTCTGGCTCAGGTTCAGGTTCCGATTCAGGTTCAGGTTCAGGTTCTGGTTCTGGCTCAGGTTCTGGTTCAGGTTCCGATTCTGGCTCAGGTTCAGGTTCTGGTTCTGGTTCAGGTTCAGGTTCTGGCTCAGGTTCCGATTCTGGCTCAGGTTCTGGTTCAGGTTCTGGCTCAGGTTCTGGTTCAAGTTCATCTTCTATAGTGAAATTAAATGTAATATTATTTAACGCCAAAGGTGGGTCCCCTCCATCACTAACCGATATTGTTACAGGAATAGTATGGTCGTCCGTTTCATAATCTATTTGTTTGTTTAATATCAGCTTATTACCTTCGATTATAAATGTTCCTGTACTATCTGTTAATGTATACGTATAGTCTGTCATGATTAATCCAAATCTAAAGAACCGATGTCCATGATATTGATTTGGTATTATACGTATGTATCGGGTAGTTATTGGCGCGTCAAAAACACTGAACTGATACGCTATTCTATTGACGTTTCCAATAAATTTGTATTCATCAGTATCATAAGGATACTTAGGCTTAACCGACGTCCATGTTACTTTATCCTGACTGGATGCGACATGATATGACTTTACAAAGTGTGCAAAATGCCATCGTCCTCTAGATACTATTCCATAAACATCCTGAGTATTCAATAAATCCACCACCGCTGATGAACCACTGTTGCCCCACCAACCACCCTGACCTACTGTATAGTTGGACATATTTATTTCAGAATTGCCGAAACCACTTTTAACAGAACTATACTCCCTCTGTTCATTAGGCGGATCATACACACCATCATCAATTGCCCCGAGATATCCAACAACAGATCCAACAGATACCAATTCGGGAACATTATAGAAATCGCTGGTATTTTTTCTCCAGGTATAAACAATGTTATTAAATAATACGTCTGTTGGTGGTTGGTTTTCATATTCCGGTTCAGGCTCAGGTTCAGGCTCAGGCTCAGGCTCAGGCTCAGGCTCAGGTTCAGGTTCTGGCTCAGGTTGAGGAGAGGCTACATAATATTCTGCTGCAGTAGTATCAAATGACCATAATTGCCAATCATCATTATCTTCTTTTCCTTTAAAATATAAGGTATTTCCAAAATTTACTGTATAAGTGTGATTCCATGATGTTAAATTACTATGTAAATTGCTAAGTATCTTTGTATTTTCTACTGTTCCATCACTTGTCCATAACTCAAACCCGCTGCCATCATTAGCTGTAAAGTATAAAATATTATCAAATACATATAAATTACGTGGAAATCCCCAAGAAACACCAGGGTAAAAATCTTTAAAAAGTACAGTTCCTTCTTCTGTACCATCTGATCTCCATAGTTCAATTCCATTAATATCATCCCTAGCTTGAAAATATATAAAACCGTTGAATACGACTAAGTTGAAAGGAGAACTATTAGTAGAACCAGGGTAAATATCTTTAACAAGTACAGTTCCTGATTCTGTACCATCTGTCCTCCATAGTTCAAATCCAGAACCGCTCTGTTGTGCTCTAAAATATAAATAATTATTATATTCACAGTAATTACTAGGAAAACTATCAGCTGTACCAGTATTAATATCTTTTAAAAGTGATGTTCCTGCATTAGTACCGTCACTTTTCCACAATTCCTTTCCAGTTGTTGGATCTCCAAAAGTGAAGTATATCATATTATTAAACACATGTAAGGCCGAGATATAATTACTTGCGTCGCCAGCATTAATATCTGTTATTTGAACAGTTCCTGATTCTGTTCCATCAGATTTCCACAACTGGTAATCATAAGCGGTATCTTGTGCTCCGAAATACATTGTATTATTCAATATTACAATATTTGAATTAACATATAGACCATCTTTTACAAGATAGGTTCCGTTACTAGTACCGTCACTTCTCCATAATTGATTGTCACTAGCAACTACTAAATATGCTATATTATTATAAATAATCCAATAATCTAACATTATGTTACTCGTAGTTATGTCTTTTACAAAATATGGTGAGCTATTTGCAACAGTTAGATCTTGGCCAAATAATATTGTTTTAAATCCTGTAGGTGTAAATGTATATAATAATGTATTCCCAGTAAAACCGATGATTCTATCTAACACACCATTCGATGACATTTTTTGAAACCCTGGAACGAAACCAAAGAACATAATTCCAGGCGTATTTTCGAATTCAGAATCTGGGTTTGTACCACCTGAACCATAAGTAGAATTCATAGCTGTTGCCATGAGGAACATACTTGTTAGGGTCGCAGTATTTGATACATTCCATATACGAATATCTTGATTGAAATCACTAGCTCCAAAGAACATCTGACTAAAAGTCTGCACGCTACTCACGTCCCAACCAGTGATATCTTGGTTAAATACATCAGCGTAAAAGAACATGTTTGTCATATCTGTCACACTACTCACGTCCCAATTAGAAATATTATCATTAAAACTAGATTGGTTACTAAATAAATTAGCCATACTAGTAACCAAACTAGTATCCCAAGTATTAATTTCACCATAAGTAGTTAAAGCAGTAGGTTTATCACTAATCCATAAATTAACCCCTGTTTGTAATTCTGTACGATCTGTAAATTGATAACCACTCATATATAATATATATATTAAGTGTCCATTTTAAATAGATATTATGCTTCCATTTTATTTAATAAAAATTTAAGAAAATCTGATGAATTTTTACTTTTAAATCTATAATTAATTAATTCACACGGAGATACAACATGATCCCTCAATTTACCGAGATACTGTTTGGGGAAACTCACGCTAAAGAAGTGTTTATACATGGTTTTTATTAAAGGAATAGTAGCATTTTTCATTTCAAGCGTTAAATCAATTCTTCCTGGTCTAATTAATGCTGGGTCTAATTTATCATAATGATTAGATGTAATAACTAAAATTCTACCTGGATTTTCTCTTACACCATCTATTACATTTAAAATAAATGATAATGTAATTTTATTATCTATTTGAGGTGATTTTTTATATGTATCATCTGTAGATTTACCACTTATTACATCCTTTATCATATTTTTTATTTTTTCTTTATTTTGATGAGGGTTATCTTGTTCTTCTGTTTCATTATCATTATCACTATCACTTTCATTATTTCTCTCAAATACAATTTCGCTCATACAATCAATATCTTCTAATACAATAATAACATCTTTAAAAGAATATTTTTTTGTTTCATCGTCACAACGAAAACTAGTAGAAAAAGCACTCATAAAATCATTTTCGGTCTTTATTTTATTTAATGAAATTGTAATAAGATGTCTTTTAGTTTTATTAGCAAGTGCTTTTATGAATGAAGTTTTTCCGGTTCCTGGAGGACCATGTAATCCAATTCCAAGTGTATAAGGTATTCCCCATTTATAATAATAATCTTTATTGTTTAAGAAAAAATCAACTCTTTTAATTGTATCTTTTTTACCTTCAAAAAAAAGATTTTCAAATGTCTTACTACTTTCATAAGGTGTTTCTTTCCACATACTATCACCATCACTAATATCATTCAAGTAATAATGATAAAGTTTACCTTGTCTTTCTTCATCCTTTCTTTTTTGATATTCCTTGCGTAATATATTTAAAAAATTCTTTAAAAAATACACATTTTTATTATAAGAAAATAGTGTCATTATAATTTTTTCTTGGTCAACTTCTGTTTTTGAATAACCTGATGATATTTCTACTTTATCATTTATAGTTTTTACTGTTAAATGAATATCATCTTCAAGATATATAGAAGATGTTTGATTAATTACAAATTTATTATCTCTTACTTTATCGTCTTGAGGAAAATCATTTTCCATTTGAAATGTTCTCCATTCTTTAATAGCATATATATCTGTGTTCATTTTATTTATTGTATAATCCCATAGAGCATTAAATAATTCACTGGTTAATACACTAGATTTTGTTGTATAACTAGTGTGTTTTAAATAACGTTCCCCTGTGATCTCTAATTCAGCTGGACGTGAAAAGAAATTAGCATAGTAAAATCTCAAAAAAAGTTGTTTATTTAATGTATTATAATCAAAACAAAACAATACTATAAATAATAGTATAATTGGTGATGAAATTATAATATAATAAGTAATATTTTCATTTTCTAATAGTTTTGTAATAACGGGTTGAACAGCTGCGAATTGAATAATTTGTATAATACCGTTGTTAAAATCAGGAAACATAATTATAAATTATAATGTAAAATTATATTTAAATATTATTTTAATATAATTTTCTTTAAAAAACTAGCCATTTTCTTGTATTTTTTCCTTTACTACGGCGTTTTTGTCTTTTTTTAGTTGTTTTTTTGTTATTTTGAGTTGTTTTTTTGTTATTTTCTTTATTTTGTCCCTTTTGTACCTTTTTTAACATACTTAATAGTTCTTTTTCAGAGAATTTTTTCCATTCGGTATCTTCAATATCTGATCCTGTTGGTCTATACTTTAAAAACCAACGGTCGTATTCCTCTGTATTTTGTTTTGATTTTAATTTTTGAAATGCGTCAGATTTTTCTTGCCTTAAATCTTCTTTTGTTACACCAGTACCATAACAATCAATATTAAATCTTTTTAAAATACCTTTTTGAGATAATCTATTTTTCTGTTGAACATTATACAAAAAATCTGCCATACATATAATACGATCTCTATTAAAGTAATCTCTCTTAGAATAAATAAATGATAAGAAAAAACTCAACATGGTATCAATAGTAGCAATTTTATATTTAACTTTATCAACTTCAATTTCATTATAACTATGACAATTAACAGGTTTAAATATTAAACATACAGTTTGATTATGTACTTTAATTTCAATATGTTCAGGAACAATCTGTAAACTAATTGAACCAACTGGTGGATGTTCAATAATTTTAATATTTTTACTATCGATGTATTTATCCATTAAACGTTCTTTAATAATTACTGCAGCTTTATTAATATCTTTTGCTAGAATATCAAACAAAGAACCTTCTCTAGTAAATTTATTTCTAATAGAGTCACTCATATATCTTGAATACAAATATGTTGCATAACCTCCAAAAAATACAAATCCATTATCAGTAACTGCATCTCTAATACATTTATGTATTTTTATAGTCTTTTCCTTAGTAATTTTAAAAGATGCTTGTAAATTTTTAGAAGCACAAGCTTTTAATTTAAGAGGATAATTTTTATTAAGTGCGTTTAAACGTTTTTGTACTTTTTCCCATCTACTTACATCACCTCCTGGTCTAGATATTTCTAAATACATTAACATACGTAAAAAATTTGGAGGAGTATATTTAATCTGAGCAACATTAATAGCTTCTTTTTGAACAACATCAAAAACTTCTCTACTCATTTGTGTAATATCAGCGACAGGTATAAAATTAACAAATACCTTAAATGTACCATAATGTGTTCCTGCAGTAGCTAAAACTTCATCGTAACCCTTTTTTTTATAAACATCAGCTAATTTTTTTGCATCTTGCATAGCATTTGATGAAAAGAAGTCATAATCGGGCATTTCAATTTCAAAATTGTAAAATTGGTCTCTTTTTGGTAAAATGTTATTTATAGCAGTTCCTCCATAACAAACTAGTTTATTATCTTTTATGTAATTTTCTACTATATTTATTATTTCTTTTACTTCTGGTGTATTTGTAACCTCTTGACCCTTCTTTTGTTCAATTTTTGTAACAGCATTTCTTAATATTTCAAGCTCACAATCTCCAAAATCTTTAGATTTACAGTTAACAAATGTTGCAGGTCCACTATTATTATCTTTTTTATCAGGGTCATCGTTTCTCATACTTTTTTTAGTTCGTTGATGATTAGTAGCTTTTGTCGATTTATCAGTTAATTTAATAGATTTCTTTTTATTTTTTCCCATATATATTAGTAATAGATAATTAATAATATATATAATTAAATTCGTAAATCATAATGTTCATCCTTAACTTCTCTATCTCTATAAGAAAGATTAGGATCCTGTACTGGTGGTAACTTAACAATTCTGTCAACTTTTCTTAATGATTTTTCTTTTAATACAAGTGATGTACCATAATCATTAAAAAATTTAGTATAATATTTCATATTTTCATCATTATTTTGTAGATTCATAGCTACGAATTGACAACCATATTTTAAAGGGACAGTAGGATTAACGTTATCTGGATTTGCTGATATATCAGGCAATACCATACTAATTGCAGTTTTATTATAATCAATTAATTCCTTAAAGTCTTGTATATATGTAACATCATAGTTTCTATGTAAACGCATAAACATAGAATTACTACAAATATTTACATATTTGTCTAAAGGTGTATCTTCAAATACACTATTTGTTTTATCTACACAAATAATAATTTTACCCATTAATTTTTCAATAGGAACATCTCCTAAATTTTTATCTTTATATTCTTTACCATATTTTTTATGTAGTAATCTATTTTCGAATACACTTTGTAAAACACGTGCCATTTTTCCATATATTTCTTTATTTTCACTTTTAATTCTAAAATGTAATAGCATAGGGTCAAATGGACAAGGTGAAGGTACATTAAATGATTCTTCTGCAACAACTCGCATCGCTTTAATAAAAGGAATAAAATTACGTGATTCTTTTACATAGTTTGTTTTAGCGGATGATGTTGCAATAACAGGTTGATTATTAATAGAATAAATTTCAAAATCTAAACATCTGCATCCCTGTTTTATGCCATTTCTTAAAGCACAAAGATCAACATAGTCTTTTTTAAAATCTCCAACAGCACAACAATTATAAGATGTTTTTATATAAAAATTACGTAACGCATAATCTGAAATTCGTCTAGCAACTTCTTCAGTTGTTTTACGATTATTAGTATATTTTGTAATTTTTTCAGGACCAACCTTATTAATATCAAGTGAAGAAACAGCAGCAGTATTTGGATAATTGATTTTCAATTCACTACATTTACTATCATCATCATAATTAGTTGTGTTACCTCCAAAAAAGTTTTCAACAAGTGGTGGAGGCATAATAAGATTTAATACATTTTTAAAGATATCCATATATTATTACATTATAATTAATTATTAAATTAATTTAATAATATTATTAATAAATAAGGGTAGCTCTATTTCATCTTCATGGATGTCATGAAAAATATGAATATATTTACATATATAAGGTATAATTTTATACTTTTCTTCATCTGTTAAATTATTTGTCATTTTTGCATAACTAAAAAAACAATCTAAAATATCCATTACAGAGTAACCTTGATTATATATATTTTTTAATAGCGAAATAGATAATTTGAGGTTTTTATTTTTTATATATTCTATTAATGTATCAAAAATAGTGTCATTTATATTAGTGCATAGTGAATTTATTACATCATTATCTATAGTATTATTATAAAGTTTAAATTTTTCTAAATAATTTATCATTATACGTAGTGAATTTTCACAATATTTATAAAATAAATTAAATGATTCATCTTTGATAATAATATTTTCATTTGTTATTATTTTGTTGCATATTTCATTTAATTTATTAATATCTATTGATGGTATTTTAACAATAATTAATCGTGATTGAATACTTTCAATAATCTTTTTTAAGTTAGTACAAGAACAAATAAAATGAACGTTGTTTTTATAATTATCAATACAATTTCTAAAAACTTGTTGGCTTTGTTGGTTTATTAAATCTAAATCATCAATAATAACAATCTTTTTCTTTGTTTTAATTATACTACATGTTTGGCAAAATGTTTTTACTTCATTTCTATAAAAATGAATACCTTGTTCTTGAGCCGAATTTAAATAAATAATATTTCCTTCATATTCTTTTTCAGTATATCCTTTATAATATTCCTTAATTAAGCATTTTAAAATTGTTGTTTTTCCTGCATCTGGGTCACCAACAAATAATATATTTAATTTATCAACATCAATTAATGTATTAACAAAATCATATGTGTCTTTTTTTAATCCAAACTCATTTAATTTTTCGGGCTGATATTTTTTTATAAAAGAGTTCATATTTATAATAATGAGTAAAAATGTATTTAAGTTTTTGTATTATAAATATTATATGAGCAGAAATTATTATAATATTTTGGGAATTTCAGAAAAATCTGAACAATCAGAAATAAAAAGGGCATATAGAAAACTATCTTTAGAACATCATCCAGATAAAGGTGGAGACGAAGAAAAGTTTAAAGAAGTTAACGAGGCATATACTACATTAGGAGATTCTGATAAAAAAAGAGAATATGATATGCAGAGAAGAGGTGGTGGAATGAATATGGGGATGGGAATGAATAGGGGGATGGGAATGAATACAGGAGGACTACCACCAGACGTATTTAATATGTTTTTTGGTGGTAGAGGTGACCCATTTTCTCAATTTGGACATCCTATGTCAGGAATGGGAGGACCAAATATTAGAGTATTTCATAATGGTAGACAAATGCCACAACAGCCAAAAAAACCAGAACCTATTAAACAAACAATATTTTTAACTTTAAAACAAGCATATGAAGGTTCTAATGCTTTTATGGTATCAATTCATAAAAGAGTAACAAAGAATAGTGCAACAAATATGGAAAATGAAACAATTTATATTGAAATACCAGAAGGTATTGATGATAATGAAAAAGTTTATTTAAAAAATAGAGGTCATATTTTGGATAATTTAACGGGTGATATAGAAATAACTTTTAAAGTGAATAACGATACATCGTTTATTAGAGAAGGAATGAATATCACCATTAATAAAGAGGTGTCTTTAAAAGAAGCATTATGTGGTTTTTCTTTTGAGATTGACCATATAAATGGTAAAAATTATAAAATAAGCAATCAATCTGGTAATATAGTTAAACCAGGATATATTAGAGAAATATGTGGAATGGGTATGAAAAGAAATGGTCAAATTGGAAGATTATTCATAAAATTTAATATTAATTTTCCTGAAAAATTATCTGACAAACAAATAGAAAATATTAGTGATATATTATAAATTATTTTATTATATCATTTTCATATTCTAATTTTTCTGAAACATCATCTCTTGTTACAATTCTAGTACCATCATACCATTCAGCCTCTCTATCTTGATATATGTATCCTCTATGTCCTGGTCCATATTTAGCACAATTATCAAATCCAAGTAGAGGAGCTCTAATAAAATGTCTATACATACCATCAATTGGTTGATGCCAACAAGGTATTCTTCGTAATAATTCTTTAATACCCTTTTTATTTATTGCATATGCATGTGTTGCATAACCATTTGCATTATTTGGATCAAATGGTTTAATTTTATCATGAACTTCTGTATTTGGTATTATTAAACCTATATACACAAAATCAACGTTGTCATTTATATTAAGAAAGTCATTTCTAAGAATTTTAGTAAAATCCTTTCTTTCAATATTTGATGTTAATTCAATATCATCTTCAAAAATAAAATAAAAGGTATCATCATCCCTATCAAGTATTTCTTTAAATATTTTTTGTGTAGTCATCGTTAAACTTTTAAATCCTCTTGGTTTTCCATAACCTTTACAATGTCTGCATCTTGTACATTTTTTTTCATCATCACCAATTTCCGAAGACATTTTATTTATTGGAACAACTCTATTAATTTCATCAAAACTCATATCATATAATAATTTTATACAGTGGTCATTTCTAGTATGGTCAATATCTAAATTTATATAATAACATATTAATTTATCTAGTTTAATCATATTATTTTAAAAAATAATTATTTAAAATAATATACGAATTATAGAAATTAACCCGATATTTTTTTTGTTGGAATATCTGCTGATACAAGATAAATTGAATTTTCCGTTTCTGCTATAAATTCTGTCTCAACTTTATATATTTTTGCAATAGGACTAGTATATTCCTCTTCACTTTTTACTAAAAGTTTTTCGTTGTTATCTCTTACACCAATAAGTGCCTTTTTGTCTAAAGAATGGACCCAATAGTCCATCATGATTGGTTTGTCTTGAACTATAGATAATTTAACTGCATGTTTCATAGTTAATTCTGTTGGGGTTCTGTATGAAGATTCCGTTGAACTTTCTGTGCTCTCGCTCATTTTATAAATTATTGCTTTAAATTCTTTAAATACTTTTAAACGAATTAAATAAAAACATATACTATTATATGGATAGTTCACAGTTAACTTTAAAAGACAACGATATTTATATTGAAAATATAGATTTTTCCCTAAAAGATATATATTTATGTCTAAAGGTATTAATAGAACAATATATAAAATGCTGTTTAGACTCGACAAACAAAATTGATAAATATTATATTGATAAAGGTATTAACATAATTGTTAATGTATTCAAAATAATTTTAATGTATTCAAAAAATTTAGAAATTACTAAAATATATTCTTTTAACAGTATTTATTATTATATTGAATATATTAATCAGATATCTAATAAAGATAGTGAAATTGTATTTGTAAATTTGACATTAAATGATGCAATTTTATATGTATATCGAAAGTCTATTTATGAAATATCTGATTCTCATAAAAAAAAATTTAAATTGACAGATTGTGATAATTTAAAATTTAAAAAAATAGGTTATTTAATATTATCATATCAATCAATATATTCAACATACATTAATACAGTAGACAAAGTAGATAAATTATCTCCTTTATATTTTATAAAAATTAATACATTTTTTGAATTATTATTTGTTAAGAAAAAATTATCTTATGATAATAATCATGAACTCTTACAGAAATTAAATGATAATCATTCAAATATTTTTGAATATAATACAATTATTGGGGTTGATATAGACAACATTATTCATAAAATGAATAATATTATTAATTCTATGTAGTTACTTTTATTTTCTTTTTTCTAACTTTCTTGTTTTTATTTTTATCATTTATAACTATTTCTCCAGGTTGTTTAATGTCGTTATATTCATCATGCAATATTTGTTTCAAAATACCATATACATTATAAAGAACGTTTTCATTACATTTACCTACAATAAGAACACTTCCTGTTCTAAAAATCATAAATGATATTTCATAATTAATATCATCCATAGTAACTTTATATTTACATTGTATTCCTGGATATGAACAAGGGTCAAATGATGCATTAATTTTATATTTATTTTTTAATTTTGTAAATAGTTTGTCTCTATTTATTAAGTATCCACAAGAGAAATTAGAATTTATTAATACTGTTTCTATTTTATTTTCAACAAAAGTTATTTCAGGATAAAATTGTTGCATCGTATTTTTAATAAACTTTATTGCACTATTAAATATTTCATCATTTTGAATACCAGGTATTTCAACCTTTCCAGTATTGAAAATTTTAATATGTATTTCCCTATATTTATCTTCAAATTTTAATCGTGTTAATATAACAAAACAATTATAAAATGCACTTTTCGGCTTACTTCTATAACTCATTATATCTTTTTTTGAAATACCAATACTTACTTTTCTAATATCTTTAAATCTGATTTTATCACCACTAATTGTATCTACATGTTGTATTAATGTTTCTTCTACATAATTATCTTTTTTTTCTTTCTCAACATGTTCTAATGTATCCTGATATGTTTCTTTAGTTAAAGAATTAAATTTCATTTGTTTTTTTATAATACCTTCCTTATCTTCATAATATTGTATCATTTGTAATTTCCAAAATATTTTAAATAAATCTATACTTTGACTTAAATAACAAATTTTTGTTTTAGTTGATATATATATATCTGTTGATTTAGGAATATCTATTTCAGAAACTCTATTTATTTGATTGTCTAAATTATTTTCATATAAGTTTTCACATGTAGATGTATTTGAATTTTCAAAGAAATTCTCCCATTCATCCTCTAAGTCCATTTATATTATATTGTTTAATTCTTTAAGTAGGTTAAACAATCAATTTTAATAGTTATTATTTATTAATATAATATGATTAATAAATAATATTTACCTATACTAATGGAAACAATCCAAAATGATTGTATGGATGTATCAACTAAAGGCTACCCTATTATACGAACAAGTTCTCAAGAATATACTCTTAAACAAAATATGTTTGACCCACATTTTTCAGGTTCTCCACCAGTAAATAGTTTTATGGAAAAATTATTTAAGCGTGAGGCAAAACATTTTAATAGCCCAACATCCCCATCTATGAAAACATTTTCTACTTTACCAAAAAATTTGACATTTGATAAATGAAATAATTAATATAGGTTTCATTTTTTACCTGAGGGGTATGAATTATATTTTCTATAAAATTTAAAAAATTGTCATTTACGATTTCATCCATGTTATCAATCATATAATTAAAATAATTTTTAATCATATGTTTTTGATCAATATTATATTTTACTGATATTTCATTTATATAAGAAATAACATTATGTTGTTTTTTGTTGTAATTTTTTTTTATTTTGTCACTTAATGTATCCCAAATAGTATCACTAATTATTTTTATTTTCATATTCTCTGTTGTTTTAAATTCTTGATTAGATTGTAAAAAATTTATCATACTTCTAATATCCGATTTAAATAATTTTTGTATTGATATTATATCATTTTTTGTTATATTTAATTCTTCTAATTTAACTATATTTTCAATAAAACTATATATTTTATCACACGGAAGTTGGTTAAATTTTAATCTGATAAATTCTTTTATTAAAGATTCATCTATTTTACTTATATAATTACATATTAAGCAAAATTTTACATTTTCATTATATGTTTGTAACAAATATTTTAATGCCTGCTGTGCATTTTTTGTCATATAATCTACCTCATCTAATATTACAAATTTTACACCATTTGAAAATAATGGTTTAGAATTAATAAATTGCATTATTTGCGATCTTATTATTTCTATACCTCTTTCATCTGATGCGTTTAAATGTATTACTAATGATTTATGCACTTGATTATATTTTTCTTGATATTTTTTTATTAGATTTATAATTGTTGTCGTCTTTCCTGTACCTGGTGGTCCATAAAATAATAAGTTAGGAAATAAATTCATTTCTATTATATTTTTAAATAAAATTTCATTATTTTTATCTAGTACTATATTTTCAAAACTATCTGGTCTATACTTTTCTACCCATGGTATAGATTTGTTCATAACATTATTATTTATTTGTTTTTAATCTATTTTAATTAAAAATGATTTATATTTATATTTAGTTATACTATAAAAAAATGTCAATTTTACCAAATACACGAGGTGGGTATTTAGAATTAATCATAGGTCCTATGTTTTCTGGAAAGACATCTAGATTACTTGAAATACATAAAAAATGTAAAATTAGTAATATTGAATGTGTAATAATTAATCATTCAAGTGATAATAGATATTCTAATAATGCAACTGTATTATCACATTCAAAAGAAAAAGCTCCTTGTATTTTACTAGATAATTTGTATCCTATTGTTAATAATATGGCATGTGAAGATCAGCATGATATTACAAAACAATTATGTAAATCAAAAGTTATACTTATTAATGAAGGTCAGTTCTTCGATGATATTAAAGAATCTGTTATGTTATTAGTTGAACAATATAATAAAATTGTTTATGTTTGTGGATTAGACGGTGATTTTAAACGTTCAACATTTGGTAATTTACTTACTCTTATCCCATTATGTGATAAAATAGAAAAACTTCCTTCTTTGTGTAAAAAATGTTGTAATGGGAATAAAGCTATATTTTCACATCGTACAAGTAAAAATTTATGTCAAAAATTAATTGGTGGTCAAGATGAATATTTACCATTATGCAGAAAATGCTATCTAGAAAATAACTTAACAATACATGTTCCATATATGGGTGATATTAATTTTGCACCTTCTAAAAATATGATTGATAGAAATGACAAACAAAGCTTAAATTAAAGATATGATATATACATTTTTAAAAATACTTAAAGTTTTTTATTGTTTATAAACAAAATGAGTGATAACTTAGTAAATAATACCATAACTCCTACGGATGCACCTATTAAGAAAAAACGAGGAAGAAAACCTAAATCATATTACGAACAATTAGAAAAGGAAAAGAGTTTACAACCAGAAATACCTGTTGAACCACATGTACCTAAAAAAAGAGGGAGAAAACCAAAAGGAGGCAAGATTGTAGAAAATTTATCAATTATTAAGAATAACAATTATGTTAAAAAAAATGTTATTTTACATTTAAAATGTAATAGTGATGATTTGACAACGTTTAACGATGTTTATAATAATTTATCCAACGTTGAATTAGATATTACATCAGGAAGTAAAATGGGGGATTTAAATTATGAATTATATGATAATAAAATACAAAATTCTTCTATTAATTCTATTGAATCGACTAATAATATTATTATTAATAACAACAACAACATCAATAATAAAAATATTAATGTTACAGATAACGATTGCAATAGTATAAAAAATATTAATAAAAAATTAAAAGAGTTACAAGATTTTTTACATACAAATACTATTATTAATAATAAATCTGCTTGTTTTTGGTGTACATGTGATTTTGATAATTTACCTATTTGTATACCAAAATATAAATTAAAAGGTGTATATCATTGCTATGGATGTTTCTGTAGTCCCGAGTGTGGTGTTTCATCGTTAATGAATGAAAATATTGATACTTCTGCAAAGTTTGAAAGATATCATTTAATGAACCATATTTATTGTAAAGTTTATAACTATAATAAAAATATAAAGCCGGCTCCTAACCCATATTATACATTAGATAAATATTATGGCAATCTTACCATACAAGAATATAGAAAATTATTACAAAATGATAGATTATTTATGGTTGTTGATAAACCGTTAACAAAAATATTACCCGAATTACATGAAGAAAATAACGAATTCGTATTAAATAAAGAATCTGTTACTTCTACTTCTACATATCAAATTAAACGTAAATCTATTAAACCTAGTTCAAAAAATAATATATTAAATGAAAATTTTGGAATTAACAAATAATTAAAAAAATTGATATAATATTATAACTAATTGTTATATTATTATAATGAATATATATGATGAAAGTACATCTGAAAATAGTAATGACGATGAAATAGAGACTTTACTTGATAAAATAGAAGAGGACCATCAAGAATTCTTTGATAAAGAATGGAACAGATTTCAGAACACACCAAATGAAATTATAGAAAGCGAGAAAACAGATTTAGGTTTAGTTGAATTATATAATCTACAAAATACTTATCCTGATCCATATATTGCTAGTAGTTATATGTATATTAGTTCAATAGTACTTTATGGATTTATTCATTTCTATGATTATTATGTAGAAACTCAATTAGAACATTATAAAGAACATCAAACTCGTGTAACACATATAATAAATAGTATTTCACATCCACATATTAGAAATTATAAAAATATTTATTTAAATTATGAACCAAAAGTTGAAATTGTTAAAAGAGTTTATTATAAAGGTCACACGTTAGCTATTTTAAAAACATGTTGGCTTAGAATATTTCAAAAAAAATTTAGAAACAGACAAAAAAAGAAACTTTCTTTTCAAAAGAATATTAATAATTTACGTTACAGAGAATTGCATGGAAAATGGCCAAAGGAATTTTACCATATTTGATCTGTATCATACCAATACATTAAATCGCCTTTTTTGATATTGAATAATCTAATAAAATTTTGACATCTAGCTAATGACATATTTGCTCTATATTTGGGATTTACATGCTCATCTGTCGCACTAAGCTCATGCTTTGCTTGAATTTTTATTTTAGTTCTCCATTGCTCGCTATAATATCCATAAAACATTTTTAAATGATCATCTATCTTTAAATTATCAGTACCACACTCTCTTAAAAATTCTATTAATGTTTCCTCAACAACAGCTAATCCTCCTATATCAGCTATGTTTTCACCTAGACTATGTTCTCCACTCAATTTAAAATTTTCTAATTTTTTTGCATATAATTCATATTGGCTCACTACTGATTTTTGTTTTTCTTTGTATTTTTTTCTATCTATGTCACTCCACCAATTTTTAAATTCTCCTTTATAATCATATTTTGAACCTTCATCATCGAATGCATGTATCATTTCATGACTAATTGTACTACCAATATATGCCAAGTTATATGCCATATTTTTTGTATGATCTATAAATGGTCGTTGTAATATTGCATTCGGTATAATTATTTGATTCATTAATGGAAAATAATACGCATTTACATCGAATACATTTTCAGCATCAAATCTATCCCATTCATCAGTATTTACATCTTTATTATTTTTAGATATTTGATTTTTTATATACCATTTTCTATATTCAAAGTAGTTATAGATTGGATTTTTTTCATTAAAGCAAATATTGGGATCTTTGATAAATTTCTTTTTTAATCCACAATGCAACTTCATATTTTCTAATTTTTTTATTGCTAGTTGTTTTGTTTCTAGTGATAACCAACAGTTGTGTTCTAAACGTTTTCGGAATATAGATTTTATTTTATCAAATAGACTATGACAATATTTTATATTTTGTATATTATTATGATATTTCATATATTTTTCTGTTAATGTTGTATTTAAAATTGTTGATATTCCATATTTAAATGCAAATTTTTGTGGAGATATTATCTTATTTTGACCCATTAAAAATTTTTCATAAAAATTAAATTCATGATTTCTCCATGTTTCATGAAATCTAGCAAAACTATTGAAAATTTTAAAAATCCAATATGAATACCAATAATCACTATTCCAATCTTTTAGAAATTTACTTGTATCTTTTATATATTTAGGATTTGATACTACTATTAAAGATGGATATTTACTATAACCCAATCTTTTTAATAATTCATATGAATTAAATCCAAGTTTGTTTAGTGTTTTCATCGTATATGTATTATATGTTAATTTAGGGTCTCTATTTTCAATCTCATTTTGTGTATTCTTTGATAAATATGTCTCTATTTTTAAAACATCTTCTGCTTTGCAATTATGGTTTTTACCAAGCAATAATTCAAAACTTTTTTCAATATATTTTAAATACTCTTCTCTTATTTCAATATATTTTCCTCTTTTAGTATAATGTCCTTTATCATTTAATCCTAATCCATTTTCTCCAATCGAACAAACATATTTATTTGTATTTTTTTGATCGATTGATAATGCCCAGTAAAAAGGATTATTTATTCTATATTTACTGCAATATGCTAAATATCGCCATAAATTGTTTTTATCTTTTCGCAAAACATCTAATAATGCTATAACTTTTTTTATTTCTAATTCAACATTATCTTTTGTATCATGAAATCTAGAGTATGATAAATAAAGGTTATTTATATTTTTATTCTTTCTTAATTCACCTACTATTTTAAGCAATTGATTATCTACTTTATCCTGTAAAATATTATATTCATTTATTGATACTCTATCATCCTTAATCTTTATTTTATTAAACCATTTTGAATTAATATAACCATAAAAATTATTATTTATTTTATTTTTGAACTTTTTTCTAGTATATTTATTACTATTTTTTTTATATTTCTTAGTCTGCATAATATATATTTAGATATAATATTCGTAATTAATGTTCTTTTTTTATTCATTAATATTTTATGAAGATTGATAATCTTAAAATGACGTTGTTAGAATGGATTAATCTAAAAATACCATTAAATGAAATTATAATAAATTGCTCCCCAATTGACGGTTCTGATAGTATGTTAAATTTCCCAATTGGTATTAGTGTATGGTGTAAATTAGAATATATAGATATCTTAAATAAAACATTAAGAGAAAACCTAAAATCAGTTAATTCTAAATTATATTCACTTTCTATTAATACTAGCACAGATAGAAAAAGAAGAGGAGACTGGGGTGGTGGAAATAAACCTATAAGAAGGCAAACTATTTTGCAAACATTAAATAATAACTCATTTGTAAATACTTCAAATGGACATCGATTTTTTGAAGATATTACAAAAAGTAAATTTGTTTTTTCACCAGAAGGTAACGGTATTGATACACATAGAACATATGAAGCTTTAATATTTAAAAGTATTCCTATTTGTGAAGATAATGAAGATATTAAGAAAAAGTATGAAGGACTACCTGTATTATATACAACGGATTATTCTGAAATAACAGAAGATTACTTATATGAAAAATATTGTGAAATGAAAAATAAAACATATGATTTTTCAAGATTATTTTTATCATTTTATGAAGAATCTGTAAAAAATGAAATCATAAAAAATGGTAATTTTTGGGTTAATAAATTTCCACAACATTTCGGAACAAAAACAGCATATCCTATGGATTTAAAAGTCTTACCTAGTTTAAATAACATATACGATAATTTATCTTTTATTACTGTTACTAATTCAGGATATACAAATATGACGTTAAATTGTATTGAATCATTAAAAAAACTTAATATTAATATTAATTTGAAAATATTTTGCTTAGATAAGGATTGTTATACAGTATTAAAGGATAAACACAATAGCGTATTTTTATATGAGGATTATTTTAGAAATGAAACTAGATATAATGACGAGAATTGGAATGAATTTACAACAAAAAAACTAGATGTAATGCATAGTGAATTAAAAAACAATAAGTTTGTTTTATTTACAGACGGAGATATTGTTTTTGAAAATCCATATTTTATTATTGATTGTTATAGAAGAATGATTGAAAATGATAAAATAGAATTATTAGTACAAGATGAACATCCTATAAATGGTATTTGTAGTGGATTTTATATCATTAGACAAACTAAAAATACATTAAACCTTTTTTCAAACGAAACATTAATAGACCGAAATGCGTATAGTCATAATGATCAAGATTATATAAACGGACTTATTCAAAAACGTGAAATTATTTCTCAGCGACTACCCAAAGAACAATATTCTAATGGAAGGTATTATTATGAAGTATTAAGCAAACAGGATATAAAAGATTATGAAAATTATTTGTTACATTTTAATTGGTTAAAGGGAGGTGATACTAAAAGAAATAAAATGATACACCACGGTAAATGGTATATGGGAAAATTAAATTATAAATAAGTAATTTTATTACTATTATTATATTATTATAAATTATGTATAATAATATAATAGTTGTGCCGTATAGAGATAGAGAAAGTCATCTTAATACATTTAAAGGTAAAATAAATGATTATTTTATTAAATTATTAGGTAAAGATACATTAATTGTAGTTATTGAACAAACCCAAGGAAAAGACTTTAACAGAGGTAAGTTATTGAATATTGGTATAAAAGAGTTTAGTGATTGTTGTAAAGGATATTTTATATTACATGATGTAGATACATTTTTAAAAAAAGATCATCACAAGCTACAATATAAATCTGAAGAACAAAATATAATTAGATTATGGAGACCTCATGCACTTTCATTAGGTGGTATATGTAAAATTAAAAAAGAAACTATTCTAGATATTAATGGACATCCAAATAATATTTGGGGTTGGGGTATAGAAGATAGAGCATTATATTATAGAGCTCTTATTAAAGAATGTACATTTAAAAATGTTGTTACTGAAATAAATGACTTACAAAGATTACACCATACTGCTAATTCAGTTACTTATACAGGCGAACGAAAAGAAATGTCTGAGTATATAAACTCTATTACACGTAAAAATCTAGAAGAAAAAGAAAATTTTATATATCATAGTGGAATATCCACATTAAGTAAAATAGATACGAACACAGAATATAAAAATGAAGATGAATATTTTATTATTAAAACTGATACTGAAAATAATTATATTAAATTATTAGTTGATATTTAATTTATTCCCATTTATTCATAACATACAAATCTACATTATCTGCATTTCCTCTAAAAAAACAAACCCATAACGAACAATTTCCAATATTTAAAACCAAATGTTTACACTTTGACATTATTATCAATATTGCCATAAATTTAAATGCGTGGTCATAATTACTTTTACCAACATCCGTATCCCACTTACCTCCAAAATTTGCTATTTTATCAACAGTTCCCCTTCTATTATTGTTAATATGCCTTATTTCATCATTGAATACAATTGAATCAGGAAAATTTTTTAACATTTCTGTTATATATTCAGTCTCATCTGATTGTACTATTAATTTCATACCAGGATATTTTTGTTTCATTTCTAATCCCTTTTTAATATGTTCTTTATAATTAGGTATTTGATTATGCATCGGTGTTTCTTTTCGTTTATCGTTTCCTCTGTAAAATAATACACCTAAATTATTATAATCTAAATTATATTTTTCCTCCATTTTTTTTACTGTATCATATACTTTTTGGGTTGGGGTATAATATTTATTAATAAATGGATTAAAAATAGAATAATCAAATTTTTTAAAATTTATCCATTGATATTCATGATCAAAATCAATATCTTCTTTATATTCAATTATTATATCATCTCTTGGCTTTTCAAAAAAATCATATGATATATTTTCTGTTATATCACCTGGTTTATACCATTGAAATTGCTCTCGTACATCTATTTGTTTAGGAACTTGTTTATGTTTATTCAAATATTGAATTATTTGCCAAAGTTTATACATGCAACATGAATAAAATCCTGAATTATGTTTACATCTTAGCACAGGAGGGTCAGACATTTATTATAATTAAATATTATATAATTAATTATTATACGATAATATGGAATAATTATTATGTTATATATTTACAAATGAGTATTCGTGGCGGAGGTGTTGTTAATAGTAATTCATGTGGATTAGGTAATAAATTATTTCAATTTGTTACTATGTTAACTTTTGCAGATTTACATGATTTACATATACGGGGAGGGGTAAATAAAAAATTTCTTAAATATATTTGCTTTGATGTTAATAAAATTTCTTCTAATAATAATACTAATAAGCTTGACCAATCTTTACCTAAAAGTTTGATAAATTCAAAAGATTATCATAACGATACAGATGATTTAAAATATAATGGTCGTCTAAATTATGAAACAAGTGATTATTTTCAACATGCTAAATATTTAAATGATAATTATGAGAACGTTATTAAATATGTAAATATGAAAGAACAAAAAGAGTTAATGCCACAAATAGATTATGAAATTAAAGATGATGATATTATATGTTTTGTTAGAATGGGCGAAATTATGTATAAAGGGGAAAATAACCCAAGTAGTGAAGGTATCCATCCAAATTACTATTTAAATATACTAAAAATGAAAAAATTTAATAAAATTTATTTTAGAATACATCCATTTGACGATAATAGAATCGAGAAGTATATGAAATATTTTGATGAATATAAAGATAAAATTGTCATGTTATCATCTCCAAATGATACATTTGATTTTCATATAGTTAAAAAATTCAAAAATATTGCTATTTCGAATTCTACGTTTAACTGGTGGGCAATATATATTTTACATGATCTTGATAATAAAACTGTATATACACCTAAATATTTTGGCCATAAAGGGTGTAATAAAACAAAACATGGACCACATGTTAAGGATTTATGGAATATTAGAAACAAAACTATACCAATTGAACATGATTTTATTTCTATGAATTAATTTATATTTTACGTTATTTTATTATAAAAGAAATAAGGCATTAACATAATGAATATATTTGTATTACATTACAAGCCACTAACTGAGCGAAAACAATATATGGATGAGCAACTAACGGAACAGGGTATGAAAGCCCAATATATAACTGAATATGATAAAGAAGAGATGACAGATTACGACAAGGCAATTTTTGATTATGATAGAGAATGGTCAAATCGAAAACTATTTTTATCTAATTCTTCACTAATCGCAAAACATTTAGAAGTATATAGAAGAGTAGTAGATAATGATTATGATTTTGGTTTAATTTTAGAAGACGATGTCATATTAAATAATGATTTTAAAGAAAAATATTATGAATATTATAAGCAATTACCAGATGATTGGGATATATTATTTTATGGAGATGGTTATGGAAGAAATTTACATGTTCCTCAAAAAGTAGTAGAAGAACAAGGAGGTAATGTATTTTTAAAGAGTCATAAGGGAAATGGTCTCGTAGACAGAGAAAAGAATGGCTGGCCCGTATGTGCAGGTGCAAGTAGATGTAGTGATTGTTATTTAATTAGTAAAAAAGCAGCAGATAAAGTTATTACTCAAATAAGAGAAATTAGACGTAAAAAAAGAGGGAAGATATTTTATCCATCAGATTTATGGATGAATATTTTGTTTAGAGATTTAAATTTTAAAGTATATTGGGCTGAACCTACAATATCTACACAAGGTACTGAAACTGGAAAATGGAAATCCGCACATAAATAAGTTTATTTATTAAAATTATAAATTAATAAATAAATATGGAATATATTTTTTCATTATCTTTTTGTTAAATACATTATAATTTTAAAAAATAAGTATATATTTTACTATATACCGAATGTGCAAATATAAATTTCATGCATGGCATAACCGAACAGGTAATCATTTAGTCGCTTTAATTAATTTAATTCATTATGCATTTATTACGAAAAAAGGATATGAAATTGATATACCAGACCATCCATTTTTTAAACTAAAAAGTAAAAAAAATTTAGAAAAAAAAGAAAGTGAATGTTGTCGATGTTCCAATATTGAAGATTTAACTAGGCGTTTCAATCCATGTGGTCTTACTACTCTGTCTTTTGATGAATTTAAGTATATTTTTAATAAATATATTAATTTAAATATGAGAAATGATGAACAAGATTACTATGATATATGTATTCATATTAGAGGTGGTGATATTTTTAATAATCTTGTACATGGTATGTACGTGCAACCACCACTTGATTATTATATCAAAATTATAAATTTAAATATAAATTCTAAAATTTGCATCGTTTCTGAAGATGATTCTAATCCTGTTATGCCATATTTAAAAAAATATATTCATTATAGAAAATTAAAAAATATAAACTTTAAAAGTTCAAATTTAATTGATGATATTATGACACTATCCAGATGTCGAAATCTTGTTTTTTCTTTTGGAACATTTTGTATATTACCATTTCTATTATCAAACACTATCAAAACTATTCTTATTCCAAAAAGCACTTCTGCTATGCATTGGTTTAAACCTATATCTAATAATTCCGAAATAAAAGTTATTGATTTCTCAACAAAATACTTTGATAGATGGCATAATACAGATAAAGAAAAGGAGATTATGATGACATTTATTTTAGAAGACCAAACACAAATAGATAAACTGTTACATTTATAATACGTTTTATATTTTCATTTTTTATCAAATATTATCTTAATGTCTTCCGAACCATTTATTAGTGTTGACTATTGGACAAAAAAAGCTAATCTAGTTATTGATAATTTATATAAAAATCGCCAGGCTAATTATAGTTATGAATCTGAATTTAACGAAGTTTTTGCACAATTTAAAGTTCCTATTATTTTTATCAGAACTGATTATATACCCAATTTTATTGACCAATTATTGAATTTTACTAATAGATTTATTTTAATTACTGCATCAAATGATGACCATTGTGTTCCATATTTAAATTTCCCTTGTAAAGATGATAATTATAAAAATAAAGTTGATAAACTATTAAATAAATATGAATTGGTTAGGTGGTATACTAAAAACCCTGCTATTGTTCATGATAAACTTATGGGATTTCCTCTTGGACCAAAATGGCAGTGGAAAACAACCCGTTTTTTTGGCGAATCAAAAGAAGAACATCTAAGAATATATAATAATTTGTGTTTAAAACCTGAGCAAGATTTATATGATATTAACTCCAAACCTAATCTATTATATATTAATTATGCTCAAACTACATCTAATCCACTATATTCTCCACATAAAGGTATGAGGCATAGTTTAACAAATTTATTAAGAAATAAATTCGACTTTAGAGGAGGTACTAGTTTTGAAAATTATATGAAGGAACTAAAAACATATAAATTTTGTGTCTCTCCCCCAGGTAGAGGAATTGATACACATAGAGCATGGGAGGCACTTATGATGGGTACAATACCCATTATGATTTCAACAACTCAAGATCACATATTCGAGAGATTACCTGTAATTATTATTGAATCATGGGAACAAATTACAAAAGATTTTTTAAATGAACAATATGAAGATATTATACTAAAAACATACGATTTTGATATTTTATATACTAATTACTGGGATAATTTACTATACATCGACCAACATTCATAATATAATTATTAAATTATTAATTATATTATAATTATCTTTTTCTTCTTGTTCTTCTACCCCCTAGGGGTGTTGCTTTTTCTGTTGCTTTTCTAGATTTCTTTTTCTTATTTTTATATTGTGTTTTTAAATATTTTATTAATTTGGTATCATCCAAAAATTTTAATATATTTTGTTGGAAATTTTCTTCTTGCTTTATTGATATTTTTGCAATATTATAATAATATATCATTTCTGGTGTTATTTGTATAGTATATTTAGTTGGGTTTCCTGCCTTGCTTTGAACTGATGTAAAAGATCCATGTGTTGCATCATCGGGTTTGTTTCTACTTTGGATTGTTATTTGTCCTTGAGTAAGTTGCAATAATGTATATTGCATATATTCAAATGTATTTCGTAAATGGGCACTTAATTGCGTATATTCACCTCCATCTATTCCACCAATATAAGCATTATTCAAAAATTTCTTTTCCCCATTATAATAATCAGGATTCAAAGTAACATGTTTTCCAATTGAACCTACCCATTTTTCAAGCTGTCGACCTTTTTTGTAATCATTACTTACTAATTCTATAGTTGAATCACGGGTCCATGATGGATTAAAATTACCACCTTTCCCATCTGAATTTGAACCTGGAACGTTTCTAGGTAAAGCATAGCTAGGTATGCCACTTGGACTAGTTACATTGTTACCGTTCTTTATTTTATCATGCAGATCGTAACATAATTGTAAATAACCATCTCTTACACCTGGCTCCGTGAAATTACATGATATTTTTACTTGATTACAAAAATGATGTGAATAACCACATTCAAATAACATGCATTTTAATACACGTTTAAATACTTGATGTTTAATTTGTAAACCACTATTTACTGTAAATATAGTACTTATATCATCGTTGATATTGGCATCTTTTGCTAACTGGTCCCTATCTGAAATTGTCCAAGATAATAATTTCTTTTTATATTCGGCTCTAGTTTTACGGTTTTTCATATTTTTAATGATATCAGTAAACATATATATTTGAAATTCACGTATCCATTTATCTAATAAATAATCTACATGGTTCCACCAGTCCATTCTATTGCCATCACTAACTAAAACACAATTAATAAATCTATACATGTAACTCAAATAAAGTTCTCCACGCATAGGGGTTAATAACCGATGTATATCACTCGATTCAAGACGACGTATATTAGAATCTCTATAAGGTTTATAATATTTCATTTCGATTTTAAAATTATCTATAAACGGTACATACTGATTAAATATTGTAGCAGGTAATTTATGTTCCATTTCTACTCGTGTATCACCAGAACAATTAAAACCTTGCTGACATTGATAACATTTAAAATCTTCTTGGTCCTCTTTAATATCTCTAATCTGTTTTTTTAACTTATTTCCCCATACACGAGTAAACTGCGTGTCAGGACCATCAACTCCATCTGCAACTATAGCCCTAAGATCATTTGTGACCTTATTTTTTAATGTCCATTCCTCAATTTCGTCTATTAGTTGTGCTTTTAATTCTACTCTATCATTTTCATCAACATCGTTTCCATTTATTGCTATATAGTTATATATTATATTATCTATTTTACTTTCAATTTCTTTCCTTTTTGTTTCGTCCGTTATTGATGATACATTAAAATTAACAATATTACCTAATAACATAGTTAATTTATCATGTCTATTAATTGCTTCTATATCTTCCATACTATATTCTATACCGTTGTCACTTAAAATACCAGGCATCGATTTGTACTTGTTTCTTGCATATTGTCTGAAAGATACAACACTACCATCACCTGGTGTTGTTATGTCTCGTTGCATGTTAATTAAACTATCATTTTGTATAGTACGTTTCATTTCTGAAAACATTGTTTCCTTCTCGTTTGGTTTTACATATGAACTTTTTTTAGGCATATTGTCCTTAAAAACTTTTACTGTTACTGCTTTTTTAATAACTTCTTCTATTTGTTTTTCTTGTTTTTTTAATTTATCTGTTATACGTTTACTACTTTCACGCACAAGGTAAGCAGTCGTCACTACTGCTATTTTTAAACGGTTTTCATCAAAATATGTCTTCGCATCACCCGGAGCAGTTTCAAGACCAGCATCAACAACACCATAACTCCATTTTTGGTAAAGTGCTATGTATTTTACATCAACAACTTTGTATTGTTGACCTTTTTTATAAGTTATTGTAACAATATCTTCTTCATTAAACTTTGGTTCAGGGATTGTATCATCAGTCATTTTTTCTACAGGTTTTATCTCTATATCACTATCAACGCTTTCTTTTGCTTTTATTAATGTTTCTAGTTTCTCTTCAATTTCTACTAACGCTTCAACACCTATATGTGGAATTTTATCTGTTGTTTTTTTCGACATTTGGAAATAATTTTCATATACAACCACCTCCTTAGCTGTATCTTCACCAGCACTATCTTCCCTATCAGATTCTGTGACTGGAGGTAATTTAGGAGGAGGTAATTTATAATCTTTTAAACGCATTTGTTCCTTATAATCCATCAATACTTTCTTATCATCTGTTTTTTTAGTAATATCACGTGATGTCACCACATGTGTATTTTGCGTCAAAGATGATACAGCACTATGTGCAACACTTGCTTGGCTATGCACACCTGGCGATGAAGTAGTTTTCAACGCAGAGACAGGTTCCGTAGTCACTCTGTCGTGTTGAGGAGGAGTTCCAGGAACAACATTAAATACAGTTGCTATTCCACCCGTATCTGTGTTGAGAACTACTTCATCTAATTCATGTGCAATAGTTTGACTAATTAATGCTACATCTTGGTCTAATACAGGCTGGCCATTTTTGCATAGAATAAAAACACCTTGTTCGCCTACTACATAAATGTCTTTAAGTAATGATTCTAAATGACTTCCATCTTCGTTTTTATCCATTTGAAATTTTCTTAATAATTCTCCTGGAACTGACATACCTGTTTCAGGATAGGCTTCGATGGTGATTTCATAATAATCATCATTAACACTTATAATATTAACAGGTTTCCATTCAGTATCATCATTATCATAATCTTTATTATTCGACAAATTATATATTTCTTTTATATATTCTTGTCCTACTACTCCATCACCTCCTTTTATTACATAATTTTTTATATGGTCATTATAATATTTTATTATTCCATCATCTTTATCATCCACTACTAATTTATATTGTGTTATTTCTCCTGGTGTGTCAATAGAGACAATACGCGTTATTCTTTTGTCATCTGAAGAAGATTTATATTGTATTTCTATGGGAATTTTTATACCTGTAATTATAGTAATATCTATATCAAGAATATCACATAATAACTGTATTGTTAATTGATCTCCCCAATATGTATCCATTTTGTCTATATATTTTCCTAGTTTCATTTTTACGTAATCCGTTTTTTCACTCACATCTTCTTCATCAGAATTGAAACCTATTATAGATTCATAAAATATTATTTGTTCTTTGGGATTAGGGAAAAATTCAATTAATTTTCTCTGAAAATCGTCAGCTGAATGTAAAGCTTTTAATAATTCTCCTATTTTGTTACGTAATCCTTTTACTCTTTCTGCATGATTTACTGGATCGTTATCCAGAGCTATCAATACTGGATTCATATTATTATTACAAATTACAGAATGAAATAAAGCGTTTTCTTCATCTCCAATATCAATTATATTAAGTGTATTGGGGTGGTAATATATTTCATAATTTTGTTTTAATTCTTCAAGTGGAGATAATGCTTTACCTTTTGCAACTATATTTGAAGGAAGATCTTTTTTTATACTTGCTTCAATCAATTCTTTTTCACGGTCACCAATAGTTTCAGAATTAATATTTTCAGAAATATTTTCAGAAATACTTTCATTTTCACTATTCATACTATACTCTTCTCCCATGAAGAGGTCGTTTCTTGCCTCTATACCACTATCACTATAGCCAAAAGGAGGTGGGATCCCACGACTACTTTTTTCCATTGGTGGTTCTAGGATCCCAAGACTACTTTCTTCCATCGATGATTCTTGGATCCCATGACTACTTTGTCTAATTAATCGTGGTTCTGTTTTTGTTTTTTTACTTGATGTAACTTGTTCTTTTATAATTGAATTTTCTTTTCTTTTCTTATCATTTAGTTGCAGTTGTCTAAATAAAATATCCTTAACTAAAACGAAATTATTAGTATAACTAAGATAATACTGGTATAAAAATTCATTAATATAATCATTCCTTCTATTATAACTTATTTCCGAGTGTCTATCCATAAATCTCGTATATAATTCATTTTCAATAGCACTTGCTAGTATATAGCTCTCGCCATCCTGTGCGTCTCTATTTAACTTCTCCCGAAATTCGGAAGAAATTATTATCCTTATAGATTGTTTTTTATCTCTAATTATTCCATTAGTCATTAATGTATCCATGAATAGAACTCTACCATCTATACGAGGAGCATGTGTTTGTTCTGTTATGGTGTGTTTTATATATTGTAAAATGCTGTCCAATTGTTCAGGCTCAAAATAAATATATGGTCTTTCAGATAATTTACATACCAATAATGTTTTATGAAAATCGATGTCGTTAACGTAACGATTAACGGTTTCTAATGGAATTATCTCATTACTATTATAATCTATACTGTGCCTCTTATCAATATATGCTTGTAATATTTCGAAATATTGTTCGCATACAGTTATCATATAATTTAAATTAAATGTTGGTTGTTCTTGAATATCCATTATAAACTATATAATATATTTATATTTAATTATCATTAAAATAATTTGAAAAACATTTTTCAAAGAAACATTTACTAACAATAAATTTTTTTCCTTGTGATTGTTCAATATAGTATTCGTATGCTCCATATATATCTGATGTTTCAGTTTTTGTTAAATATTCACCAATCGATAAATATACATCATTTTCTTTATCCCATAGTTTTGAATAGACATTTAATATAAATTTATTTGACTGGATCTCAATATTATCCATAAAATGGTATATAATTTGTATAACAAAATCTTCTTCTATATCGGAAAAACCAATATTTTTTGAAATTCGGTAATCGTTATATAAAAGTAAAACTTCGCTAATCTCAAAATCACCAATAAAATTATCCTTAATTTCATATTTCATATTTTCATTCCAAAAACATAAAAATTCTTCGATATTAGGTAAATATTTACTAGTTATTCCAATAAAACAATCGTTATCAGTTTCTAATTTTTGTGTTAATTTTTGTTTTAATGTATTTGTATAGACAACATTTGGTATATTTAAATTTTCAATAAATTTTTTCCACAAAAAATGCATATTCTTCCATTCAATATCTCGTTTAATTGATGTGTCAACAATTAAATAATCTTTTATAAACATATCAACAAGGGTGTCTTGGTCATTTGATTTTAAAAATAACACATTTTTTTTAACACATTGTCTTGTTTCTTTATATAAAAACTCTTCTGAAGATGTATATCTATTACTGTAATAAATACAAACACATACAAAATCTAATGTGTATTCTTTAATAAATGAATACCATAAATCTTTATTTTCGATATTATTATTAATATCAATTAATCTTATATTAAGAAACGAATGATCTTTATATTTTGTTTTAAAATTATCAATAATATTATAATTTCCAAATGAAATATTAACTTGTTCTTGCAATTCATTTAGAAATGTTTTACATTTAGGATTAATAAAAAAATTTAAGTCAGAACCTTTTTTTAATATATTATCACCAATAATAGTTAAAAAGTATTTGGTTTCAGTCTTAGTTTTAAAAAAGATAGGGACTAGTTTGCTATGTATATTTTGTATAGTACATGTATCTGGTATAGTTTTAAAAATTGTTTTATTTTTTATTTCCTTTAATACAGATATTCTAGTTTTTTGTTTCCAATCATTTAAATTATTATGATTAGTAATACTCGTTACACATTTAAAATGCACATCATCTTCTGTTTCATTAGAATAATTTATACCATTATAATAAAAATATCTATTATTAGATGAATTATAAAAGAATTGGTTATTAAATAAAAAGTTTTTAGTAAATATTTCCTTTTGTTTTGTTAATTCTTCCTTTCTAATTGCTCTTTCTTCAATTTGTTTTTTTAAATTAATAATAAATAAATCAAGTCCTAGTACATGATTATAAATTTTTTCAATAATAAATTCGTTATCAGCATTATTATCAAAAACTTCTGTAATTTTCTCTAAACAAGCATTCTTCTTTTCGGTTAGGTTGACTTCTTTTTCAACTGACATTAAATTATTTAGTAAAGTTTTTCTAAATAATTTAAACTATTACTTAAAATTATTTATTTTCATTATATATACATGTTTGACCTAAATATCGACCATTATGAAAAAAATGAACTGGAAGACTTGTTTGACTTAAAATCTCAAGTATATACTAACGATGACCTTGATAGAAATATGGCGAATTTACAAAATAAGATTGAATTAGATAAAAAAATTGACTCTCAAACAAAGGAAAGAACCCTTAATTTTTTATTAACAGCAAAGAATATATTATTAGATACTACTCCCAACTTATTAACAAACCATGTAATAGAACAAGGAGAGAACTTCTTAATTCAAAAGCCTAAACAAAATCCTCGTGATGTAGGATATACAGATGAACCATATTACCGAAGTAATTTAAATCCAGTTCAAAGAAGAATAACAGAAGTTTTAGTAAATGTTGATTCAAGATTTAGAGATGATCAAAAGTCAATTTCAACAGATTTTACTATTTCATTTCCTAACTTAATTAAAAATGTAATTTCTATGCAAGTACAAACTGTAGAAGAAATTGGTGGATTTTTACAAATATCAGATAAATTAAAGAATAATTTTTTCCATTTTCAAATTGATAGTGGAGCTATTCAACGTTTAACAATACCTGATGGTAATTATACAATAGACACATTACAACAAGTATTAGGGGGTGCTGGTACATTTAATGTATATGGAAATAAATTAACATACCAAGCTTCAGGTGATACAAGAACCCTTTATTTTAATAAGACATGGAATGGAGATGATGATGTATTACCTAATTTACGACAAAAATTGGGGTGGATAATGGGACATACGGAAGAAACACTTATAGTAGAAGATGGAACTACTCATACTTTTACAAATAATGCTCAAATAAAGAGGGTAAATTATGCAAGTCTAGTAGTAGATGATTTCCAAAATAACTTTTATCAAACAATTATAAATGGAACAAATAGTTATGTCCAAAATAGCAATATATTATCAAGATTAGGAAATATTAATTCAACAAAACATACTCAAAACGACAGTCCAGAAAGAAAATATTTTGGTCCTGTTGATTTACAAAAATTGAAAATACAACTTGTTGACGAATTTGGTAGAACAGTTGATTTGAATGGTAATGAATTATCATTCTCAATATTACTTAAAACACAATATGATATGTAATTGTAATTAAATAATTATTATTAATTCTAATAAGTATTTAAAAAATATGCGTAAAATAAATTATAAATGAGTAATTTTGACGCAGATCAGTATATTAATAACGTTTTAACAATTAAAACTGTTCAAATTTCTCCCTTTAGAACATTAATGACAGCATTAAAAGATATATTATTAGAAACAAATATTTCGTTTCAACCAGATGGAATACGCATAATTAATATGGATAAATCACATACTATTTTAGCACATCTTTATTTAGCTGCAAGTAATTTTGAATATTATGAATGTAAGCAAGAAAAGATTATTATTGGTGTAAATATGTTCCATTTATTTAAGTTGATTAATTCTATTGATAATGATGATACATTAACATTATATATTGAGAATAGTGATTATCAAGATGGTATTACATCTCATCTAGGATTGAAATTTGAAAATGGAGATATTAAACAATGCAAAACACAAAAGCTAAGACTAATTGAACCCGATCATGAAGAATTAGAAGTACCTGATGTAAAATTTTCATCAATTATTAATTTACCTTCTACCGATTTTCAAAAGATTATTCGTGATTTATCTTGTATTTCTGATAAGCTTGAGATTAAATCAGTAGGAAATGAATTAATTTTCAAATGTGCTGGTCAATTTGCACAAGCAGAAATTCACAGAGCAGAATCAGATGGAAGTATGGAATTTTTACTAAAGCAAGATGCTTCTAAAATTATTCAAGGTGAATTTTCATTAAAAAATCTAGGATATTTTATAAAATGTACTAATTTATGTAGTCAGATAGAAGTTTATCTAGAAAATGATCTACCCTTAGTAGTGAAATATAATGTCGCTTCTCTAGGAGAGATTAAACTTTGTCTAGCACCATTGCCATCTAATTAATTTTTTCCTTTTTATCATCGTATAAATAATTTTTTATTAAATATGCAATTGATGTACCTAGAACCCAACCAGCTAATATTTGATAAATATTATGACAACGTTTATAATATCGTGACATACCAATAATAATAGGGAATAATGTTGCGATTGATAAGTTTAAATAACTATTTTCGAAATATTTAAATACCATTATATATGCAAAATATGCAGCCATAGCTACATGCCCAGAGGGAAATCCTGGATTTCCTCCAACAGGACCGCCATCATTAAATATTGAACAGTCACAAGCACCCGTTGGTCTAGCAAATATTGGAGGATACCATTTGCCAGTTATAATTTTCCCCAATTTTTCAAGCGATAGCGTTATTATAACACCTAACGGTAATTCAATATTACCATTAAAACTTTCATATATTATAATATAATTACTAAGTAATATAGTAGCAGATATAAAATCCCATATTGATTTTATTTTAACGTACATATTAATAGATAATAAAAAAATTTTTATTTATTATTTATTCTGATAATTGTTTATCATTTTATTATATTTAATAACTAGGTAAATGTTTCTTAAACAAACAACCTTGAGTTGCTAATCCTTTTATTTCTGAAGTATTAAGTAATGCTGAACTTTGCATAGTGCAATCCGATATCCAAACTTTTAATATACAAAAGCTTTTTTTTGGTGAAATTGTAATTCCATTTATTTTTTTAAGAAAATCTTTATTTAATGATAGTGTATTACCAATAACTAAATAAAACATTTTTATCCAGTTTTCATAAACACTTTTATTAGGTACTTTATATGAAAAGCAACCACCATTCCTATTTTTATCATCTTCCCATGTTGGGAGAATTCCATCTTTCATCAAAAACAACATACAATTTTTCACCATTTTATCAGGAATTATAGAGCAAAGAGTAATACCATCCTCTACCGTTTGAAACGTATGTATCTTTTTATAACTGTTTATAGACCAGTCAGTGTCATGCGGTAAATGGGCCCATAAGCACCATTTATCTGGAAGAGAATGAAAGTTGGAGTTATCCACCATGAATGTTTCAGGTTGGTTACAATCCATATAATAAAATATCAATCAATTTTTTATATTATTTTATTATTAATTATTAATTCAATACATTATCTTCGAAATATAAAGTCCAAGATACAGGATGTCCTCCCATATAATTTTGTCGGTTCCATCCCCATTTTTTATCAGGATTAACTAAATTCATAGTCAAAGTATTCGAATTAAATGCAGTTGATTTAACAAAACTATAATATTCATGAGGCTTATTATTTAAATGATTCATATATTGAGCATGAACACTTACTGTACTACCTTGGGAACCAATAAATAATTGTCCCATTTCACAAAGTTGTTTCTGTACTAAAAATTCAGCAACTGTTGTATTTTTATATTTTGTTTTAAGTTTATTTTTATCATCTTCATTCATAAACTCATCTGTAAAATAAACTTTCCATTTCTTTTTTAATTCATTAAAAAATGGATTATCCTTTCTATCAGTCATAATAAATAACGGTAATTCACCACCATTATTTTCATTTAACCAACCAGTAAGATTATTTTGTATAGTTTCGTTTAATTGTGTAATAGCAGGCAATCCTTTATGCCAATCTCCAAATCTTAGATGTACTGATATAAATTCTTTGTCTTGTACTCTCTTCCATACATCATTAAATGTATCAGTTATTAATGGATTATATTCTGATAAATTTTTACATATTCGGTTCATAATAGTATAATTATCCTGAGTTGTATAAAAATTATATAATACACGCGAAGCATTACTTTTATTAAAAGATATAACCTTTGTATCGCTATATAATGGTTTAAATACATCACTTGATACTTTTTGTCTCCAATGACAGAACTCTTTTATATCTGCAGCATTTTCTTTTGTATCCAGTTCATTATCTACTATCGCACAATTAGATATTTTTGCAGGAATATTTATTTCATTTTCTAATGCATAACAATCATTATATGTTTTACATTCAAACCCAACCAAGTCTTCTTTAAATTTATCTGTGACATATTCTATTAAATTTCCATATTCTTTATTTGGTTTACCACATGCAACTAATGGATGTCTAATATTTATAATCAAATATCTTTTAGATATAGAAGCTAAATATACTGCTATTTCAAATGAAAATAATTGATTATAATATCCAACACCACAATATAAATCAAAAACTAAAATTTTGTGATTAATGTGTCTAAAACGGTCTTCTACTTTAATTTTTACTTGTTCTTCAATCCTTACTTCTTTTGATACGGCAGAACTAGGACTTGTTGGAATATTAAATATATTATCATTACGACATTTTAAAATTATTGCTCCATTTCTAGGTAAATGTGTACAATGTTGAAAGTGTCTACCTGATGGAGCATGGATATCAGCCCATGCTTCACCACCATTTGGAAAACCAGGATAAAATATTAAATATATATAATTATCTCTTGACATAAATTTTACACCTGGTGCCTTTTTATGAATACAAGCTTCATGTGCTTTATCTATAGTATATGTTTTTGCTACAGTATTTGGGTCATCTTTATAACACAACAATATTTCATAGTTTACACTTGAATTTATATGCCATCTATTTCTCTTTTCATTATCATATACAAGCGTAAATGGACCAATTTCTTGTTTAGTATTTAATTTATGAGGAACATCTTCTGTTTTAATTTTAATATTTGGATTTGAAAGTTCTAATTTACCAGCTACTAAACCAGGTTGGTGACTATTATCTCCCTTTCTAGGACTATTTGCCTTAAATTTTGATTGAATATATTCCTTTATTACAATATTATTGTGATAAATTTTCTTTTCACATAATGAACTTTTACAATAACCTATAAACTCATCATATTCCTGATTAGTTAAATTCCAGTTATGGTATATTTGATGAACTCCTATTGGATTTTTATATTTAACCTTTTCCATCGCAAAATTCTTATGTAAATCACTATTAATTGGAGGATATTTAAATATATCTTGGTCACAAAAATATCCATCTTCATTACCTCTATGTATTTGTCCATGTGCTTTTCCTCTTTGTGGCTCACATGCCTTGACACATGATTTGACATTTCTTAATGAAAATCCTCCGTTACCTGCATTATATTTTGTCCATTGATTTTTTGTAGTCCATGGTGCACCAATATAATCAAAATCAAAATATACATCATCAATTCTTCTTACTAATAAAGCATCTGTTTGATATACTAACATATGTGACCAATTAGTAAAATTTTCATAAAATTGTGGTTGCTTCAATAGTGCAGAATATCCACCTCTATCTAAATTTTGATGTTTTGTATTAATTAATTTAATATTTTTCCAGTTTCCAAATTTTTCATTTACATATGATTCATTATGTGTACCATGTACAATTGCTAAACCAATCTCTTGAGGATTATATACACGTAAAGCAGCATTAATTACATATTCTATTTCTTCCATTATTCGATATTCAATTAAACATATGATTAACTTTCCACCAATATTAAATTCTGGTGTTTTTTCTGGAACAGGAATTGACTTTAACAAATCGGAATAACTTTTTTGGCGTGTCATTTATTTATAATATTAATTTTAATAATATAAAAAAACGAAATTAATTTTTTGGTGTGTATACATGCTTTCCTGCTTTTTCAGATAAACTTCCTAGTTCTGTTGGTAATTCTATATTTTCATCTTCTAAATATTTTTTAAATTCTGTTGTATCATATACCAAACCAGACTTTTTCTTTGTTTCAACATAGTAATATTCTTTACCCTCCATCATAATTAACTTATGTTTTGTTAAACGTTCCTTTATTTCTTGTACCTTAACTTCAGCCATTTTCTTCTTTTCTTTTTCATCTAAAATAAAATCATCTGGTACTAATGTAAAATCTGTATCATTCTCATTTCGCTGAACTAATAATTTTAATACATCTTCTAAAACAGGTACATCAACTTCTCTTGTAATTTTTTCAGGATGTGAATAATTAGATCTATGATTTATTTCAATAATTGATACTGATTTATCAGCACCAATAACATAATCAAACCCTAATATGGTAAATTCTTCACTTCCAATTTTTGATACTTCATCTTCGTAAATATTCTTAAAATCTACAATTGAATTTGTTAAATTCTTGAATATTTTATCATATTGAGTTAATTGATTTCCATTTATCCATACACGTCCAGGACTTTGGTGAATAATATTCATTTTTTTCAATTCATCTTGTGATAATCCATTTATATCTTCCGTATAATCAGTTGTGGCAACACTTCCCCAGCATTTTTTATTTATGTATACCTTTCCATCAAATAATACTACATAAACTCTAATCTTATAACGTTTTCCGTTAAATAAATCTGGTTTGAAGTTATTTTCTTGAATAACACATTCATTTATTATTTCCTTTGGAATATCTCCTAATCTACATATTTGTACTCCATTTGCACCCGAAGAACCTCTTTTTTTTACATAAAATAATTGGTTCTTATTTATATTCTTGGGGATTTCCTCTATATTTTCATAATGTTTGGGCACATATTTTGAACCGTTCATTCTTTTTGCCATAAACTTCTTATCATCCATTTGTAAAGTTGTTCTACGGGGGGCAACATGATATGTTTGTATATTCTTATATTTTTTCTTAAAATTCTTTACAACATCCATATTTGCATTAAAATCATCATAAATTACACCTACCTTATCTGTTCTATCACCATATTTTGAAACTATATTCTCTGATGCTTGGTCAAATAAAGCACTATTTTTATTTGAATAAATTGCTAAAGTAAAAGCGGTTGTCTTAACAAATTCTGACATTATTTTTATTTATTCATATATTTTTAATACGTTTATTACGTAATATATTTATAACAAATAATATATATGTTATATTTAGTTGATCATAATAGTAAAGTTATTTATGCTTGGTCTGCTAAGTGTGGTTGTTCACATATTAAAAATATTTATTGGTTTTATATGGGAAAGGATATTAATAAAATTGAAAATATACACCTGGGTACAGACCAATATTTACCAAGAGATATTCAAAATTATACAACTATAATTGTTGGTAGAAATCCTTACAAAAAAGTTGTGTCTGGATTTATAGATAAAATTGGATATAACGAACAACTCAGACAAAAATTTAAAACCCAGAATATTAATAAACATAATATGATTACATCACTTTATAATAAAATATTACCCCTTACTTTTTCATGTTTTGTAGATGAACTTATTAAAAATAACTGGAAAAGGATTGATGACCATCATTTTACACCACAAACAACTGAAAAATTTAATAAAATCTTATTCTCTTCTAAAGATATCAAAATTTATGATATTTGTAATATTGATTATGAATATATTGAGAATTTGTATAATAAAAAAATACCAGACTATGTCATGAAATCAGGAAGAAATTCAAATAATGACAGAATCATAAATGACAAATCTATAAATAAAGACGTGTATGATTTAAATATAGACGATTATAAAGATTGTAAAGTTGATATAAAATTTTTTTTTAATGAAGACATTAAAAACAAAGTATATAACTATTATTTAAATGATTTTATTTTTTTTAAAGAACATGGTATTAATTATACTGATCTAGATGCTACAGAGTTTATAAGTTAAAATGTGAATAATATATTTAATTAAAATATATTATTTAATTTGTTTTATTTTCTTTTTGAAAATTTAATTTTTGGTAAATATTGATATGCTATTGATAGTATATATATTACTATAACCAATACCATAAATAAATTGAAAAATTTCATTATATTACAATACATGCTTTCATCATCTGCATCACAATTAATTATTGTTCCAAAAAGACCAAATATACCAGATAAAAATCCTGAATTACCTTTTTTTGCCATATACTAAATATTCAGATTTTATTTATATGTATCGGCATATGTTGAATGCTTACTTCTAAAATGCAATAAAATTATATAATAAAAATCACCATCTAGTTTTTCTCTAAAATGAATATGGTCAATACCATTAAACATCATTAAACCACCAGGACCACAATCTACCTTCTTACAATTATGTTTATGTTCATCATTTACATATTGTCTATATCGTCCTCTACTCTTCAATGGTTCTTTATTCATATCCACATAAATATCCCAGTTTACACCATCTGGTTTATCAATTATATATGAACATGTATATTCACAATCAGCTCTATCTGTATGGGCTGGTAATTCACAATCTCTAATATAACATGATAAGTATGTGTAAGTTGGTACTAATTCTTTCTTTGCTAAATGCTCAATTAATGGTAATGTCTCATAATGCAATATTCTTGTCATAAAATCATTATGTGCCTTGAATCTATTTGACTGACTATCTCCCAGAGAATACTTTTTATTGTCAATTGCCCAATGAAAGTATTCCTTTATCTTTGCTTGAGCAGATGCTTCGAATACATTTTCAACAATACATGGATTATATTCATCTGCAACATAATTCTTTTTGAAATTATCATAATTTAAAATACCTTTTTGAGGGACAGAGTTTCTTAATGTATAGAAAAATTCTAGTAATGCTGGGTCCTTTTCAGGAACACATCTTCTGAATTTAAACAAGCCTTCAGGTGTTACACGTCTATTATCTACCTTCACATTTGTCTTATCAACTACGACTTTATCATAAAAATTTACTAGTGCTTGATGAAAATTCTCTTTTTTTTCTTTTTCTCTTTCGATTTCTTCCTCTGTCTTTTTTGGGGTTGTATCAACTACTTCTTGTACTTTTACCTGCTTGGGTTGTTTTGATAATATTTCTAATTGAGCATTTATTGCTTGTAGCTGTTTTTCAATATCATTATTTGATAACTGGTCACTAATTTTATTTTCAAACACATTAGGATTTATATTAATTGACTTTAATTTATTATCAATTTGTAAAATAGTTGGTAATGGAATTGCATTTTCTGTTGTATCTTTTACTCTTAGATACATGTAAAAAACATGTAATTCTCCTGTTTTTATTGGTCTAATTGCATAATTCATTTTATCATTTCTCTGAAATTGTATTTCACTTACATCTAACATATTCTTATATATAACTAATTTTCCTTCTTCATGTGTGATATCTTTGTTAAATTTTATAAATCTTATATTACCCCCACTTTTATCCTTATTATTATTTATAAAACCAATTACCGTATATATTCTTTGTCCTCTACATTTTGAATATTCTTTACCCTTATCTGTACTTAAATCAAATGCGTCAAAATGGTCACCGTGACATGAACCTTCGGGATACTGCATTACATTAATATTTTCAAAATATTTTGTTTCTACGTTCATAAAACTAGCAATTTTATCAACAATTGGCTTTATCTCATCCTTTTTATTATTTACCCAATAACTTATTCGTAGTTGATTTTGTTTCTTGCCATTTGTACATGCATCCCTTATTGTTTTACATTCATCTCCTGTTAATCCATTATTTATTTCTGCTATAAATGGATTTTCACTTATCATATTTATCTTCATCTCCTTTTCACTACTATTTAATTCAATTACATTATCTTCAATAACAGGTGGCTTGGGTGGAACAATATTATCTATTTTATTTTCAATTTGTGATTTTAATTCAGCAGGAGGTAATGGACCTGTATTTAAAAAATCCTTGGGGTCGTATTCATAAATTTTATGAACAGCTTGTTCTCTAAACCATAAATTAAAAGCATACTTTTCTCCCTTTGTAGGGGCTGTTCCAGCATGAAGAGAATTAATATGTACATTTGTTGTTCCTGGATAACAATTATGAAATACTACTAACTTTCTCTTTTCTGGTTTAACTTTAATATTTATATTATGAAATGCTGTATGACCTCCTTCTTCAACATCATTTAAATAACATAATGCTGTTATTACACGCTGACCACCCTGTCTCAAACATCTTTTGCTTTTATCTGTATCGTTCTTATGATATGCGTCGTAATGTTGATCATATTTTTGAGTTGTATTATAATACACTACTTGGTATGATTCAGCATTTTCTACAGGCAGTCCAACTAAATTTGCTATTCTATTTGCAATTCGCCCTGTAACTTCATCTGTATAATGTTGTAACCAACAATTTTCACCTGTTCGTCCTTTGCTTACAGTACCTTTTTTTTCATCACTTACAACAGATCTTTTCATTTTTGGCTTAGATATTTCAACAAAATGGTTTGCTTCTTCTTCTGTAATAAAATTGGAAATTGTGTATATTGTTGGATTTGGTTCTTCCGAATGAATAATTTTTTCTTGTTCAATCGAAACTTCTTTTACTTCCATTTTACTTTAATAATTAATTTCTTATTAAATACTTTTAATATTAATATATTATTTATTAATATTAAAAAGAAGGTTATATCATCTCGCATTCCAATATACCTTCTTCATATTCTTCATATTCTTCATAATAACCCATATCATTATCATACACTATTTTATTTACTATATGCTGTGTGCTAGAATATAACGCCTCTAACCATATTAAAATAATAATCAATTTATTCATATTAACCCAACTCTTTATTAAAACTCTAATATCTTGTTGATTATTACGATATTTCGAGTATGCTATTAACATACTAGTATATAATGTATATAAATATAAACAAACATAAGCATCACTTCCATATCTAATCATAATTTGTAGTAATAATAATAAATTAGGTCCGGATAACAACATCCATATCCCTTCTGGAAGTGTTGCAAAAAATATCATCCTAACCGAATCATTTTCTATTGTTTCACGGGGAAATACTACTTCAGGTATATCATTTAATGAAAATTCATTATTATTAACATAATTTTTTTTTTCGATATAGTTATATCCTGGTATATCTATAATTAATTCGGATCTACATAATGGACATTTTGGTATATTATTTGTTTCATTATGTTCTATATATTCTTTTAGACAACTAATATGATACCAACCACTATGTACTACACGTTTATCTAATGTATTATGTGATGTAGTTATTTTTTCTTTTGTATTTGATATTCGTTCAAAACATATTATACATTGATTTCTTTTCATTATTATTTTAATAATATATTTTAATAATATATTTTATTAATCAGAATTATCTGAATCAGTTGGGCTATTTGCAATTTCATATTTCTCTTTTTTTAATTCTATATAGGATATTTGATTTAATGAATGAATATTTATATTATTATCCATTACTTTTAATTCATATGTGTCTTGTTGTTTAATATCTATATTATTATATGTATTCATATACCATTTCATAAATGCATAATCTAAAATTACATTACCAACAACATTAAAATTTATGGGTTTATCCAAGTTTATATCATATTCGTTACCTTTATATACCATTGTAATTGACATAAATCTATTATCAATTCTCTTCTTTTTTTCTAAAACATCATCTAAATTATCTGATAATTGACCGAAAAATACATTATCCTTTTCACATTTCTCTTTTTTTATAACAAAATCATATGGGTCTTCTATTACATAATTTGTATCTGAAGTTTTTATAATTTCTTCACCGTCTTTTACATAAATATATTCTAGTTTTTTTTCAGTTATATCATCCTCTGTATTAACATTTTCAAAAATTTGTTTTAAATTCCTACCTACATATTGGTTATAAAATATTTGAATTTTAGCCAATATCATCATTAAAAATAAATATATATCAATTAAGATTTTATTCATATTATAAATATTTCTAATAAATTTTTAAATAATTTTATTTATATTTTATATATATTATGGATATTCTTAGAAAAAGATTATTAAACATCAAGGATTTTGATGAATTATCAGAATTATGTTGTTTGGATGAGAATATTATTTTAGCTACAGATATATTAAATGATATAAGTATGAATGTTACACCTAAAAATTTTCTTTCATCATTTATAATGTATAATTGTTCATCTGATATTATTGGTGAAAGTCATCTTTTTGAAAATAAAGAACTTATTGATACTGCAAAAAACATAATATTTTCTGAAACATCTGATGACATTAAACAATATTTAAATAAATATACTATATTATTTAATATATGGAAAGAAAGGGATTTCAATGTTATTATTAATAGTTTATCTGAGGAATATTTTCAAACTAATTTATCTATGTTAAATATTGAAAATAAAAATATTGAAAAAAAAATATTATTAACATGTTATAAAAATAAAATATTGGATTATGCTTCAAAAATAATTTCTGATAATAACAATATTGATAAAATTAAAGCGTATTCACCCATTATAATTACATCTAATTATATTGATACGTTTTATAATAAGGGTTTTTGGAAAGATTTCTATGATGATTTTGATTCTGATAATTTTAAAAGTTTTATTACTACAATAGAGTTTTTAAATAACTTTTATAGTTTATTACTATCTCGAAAAAAGGAGGTTATTGATATTATTTTTAATAAGGAATATTTTATTAATATTCTTAATGAAAATAATTATACAAATGATGACATTAAATTTTTTGCGAATAAATCATACGATTTTATAAAATCTATACATTCCAAAGAAAAGGATGCTATATTAGAAGAATATAGATTTGAGGTTAATAGTAATTCAACATATCTTCCAGATATTATTGAACATATTATGGAATTAACCAAACAGTTATTAATAAATATTGAAGATATGGGAAAAAATTGATTTAAAATTATATTTATTAATATAATAAATAAAATGGAAGATACAGATGATAAATTAACTTATGATGAATTGATGGAAAAGGTAAAACACCTAGAAAGTTCTTTGAGATTTGCAGAAGAAAAACGGAAATATTTAATTGATGAAAGAATACCACAATGCCAATTATGCTTGCAATCTGTTGAATGTCCTGTAACATTTAATAACTCAAATGGACAAAAATGTCCAGCAAGCCAGTCTAATCCTAGTTGTTTACTTTGTGTAAGAACATGGTTAGATAATATGCGAAAACAAGGGAAAGAAACGTTTCCTTGTTTTTGGAAATGCTGTAGTATGACTAATAAAGGTTATATTACATATGGAGAGTTGGGAAGAAAAGCAGATGATGTAGCAGAACCTACTATGTATAGAATGATGGGTAGTCAGGGTACTACACAATGTAGAAAATGTAATACCGATTGTGTTACAGTATATAATCTTGCTATTCATATAAAAAAAACATGTCCTCTTCGTAAAATTTCTTGTAATATTTGTAAAAAAATGATGAATGCAACAGATTTACCTGCACATCAAAAAACTTGTTACTATATATGTCAGTATTGTGGTGATGAATTACCTTCTGTTTCTAAATCAGAAACTATTCAACACTTTTGTAAAAAAAAACCGATATTTACATGTAAATATTGTCCTATGACGTTTTGTATTGAAACATTAGCTCATAATTATAATAATGGTTTATATCATAAATGTTGTAAATTATATAAAAATGAATCTCTACCAGCTACCAGCAATAGAATGACAACATCTGCAACTGACTATTATTTTAATAATAATGATAATGAGTTGCAGATAGGTCAACATATATCTTCTTCCTTTGTAAGAGCAACTCATAATGATACACAAGATATGTAATTTTATATTAAATAAATTAATTAATATAAAATTTTTTATTCGTATGAAACCACCCCTTTATATATTCTTCCAACAACCTCTCCTATATCTTCATCTTCTAATACTTTATATAAAGTTCCATTTGTTTTTAGATCTCCTTCTAAATAATAGTTTTTTTCTCCAATAGTTACTTCTTCAACTTCAATATCATCCTCATCATCATCCTCTTCTTTTTCCTCTTCCTCTTCCTCCTCCTCTACTTCTTCTTTTTTTATGAAGTCGTTCTTCTCTATTTCAGTCCAAAATCTTCTATCATCTTCTTCTTCTTCTGTTTGTTCCAAATAATCAACAGCATCAATAGTACTTTTCCACTTATTAAAGCAATCTTCACATCTGTCTGGTTCACCCAAATCCATATAAACAATACTTTCTTCTTTAGTTAATCCAATTTGTTCATAACAATTAATTCCTTTATAATTACAGTCATCACATTCAAATGCATTTTTATCTTCTTCTTCTTCATCATCATCTTCTTCCTTTTTTTCATCGCAGTTTTTTAATTCTAAATTTGGCGGAAACCATTTCTTTATAGTTGATTGACCATTATCTTTTTCTTCATTAGTTATTTCATTTTCAACTTCTTCATCACTAGTGTCTTCATCACTAGTTTCTTCTTCGCTAGAAACTTCATTCGTTTCACTATTACGCTCATTTATTTCTAAAAATACATTTTCTTTATCATTACTATCATTATTAATTTCATTTATCATTTTGAGTAATTCCTCTATATTTTTGTTTATATTAAGTATATTCCTATCTAATTTATTTCTAACTTCATCTACAACGCATAACGACGTTATAGAATTACCTTGTATTTTGGTTACAGTTTCACTTAAATTAGACATTTTGTCTGTTATATTTTCAATTTGATTTGATATATTTGATTTACAATTAGTCATTTTTTGTTCAGCATTATCCCATGCATTTTCGAATATAGTTGGTAATTCATCTTTTATAAAGGATTTTATTACATCTTTTGTTGATTTTCCTAGCTCATTTTTTAATTCATCCAAAAAATTCATATTATAATGAATAATGTAAATTTTTTATATTATTTAACTAAATTATTTATTTACTTTCTTGATTTGCGGCTTTTTCCACGCTTGGCCTTTGATTTACGGCTTCCCTTTTTTACGGTACTCTTACCCTTCTTAATAGCACCAAAAACGCCCTTCTTTGTCTTATATCCAGCAGATGTCAAACGCTTAAGAGGATTACTCTTTGACTTCTTCAAAGATACAATTCTTCCGTGTTTGTTCATCTTAAGCTGACTTCTTGTTAAACCTCCTGCGGTTTTAAGTGCAGTTTTGTGCCATACTTGGGCACGACTACCTCTATTCATTTTATATTTAGCACCCCCTGAGTGGTACATACCATCGGCTGAAGCATCAAGTCTCTTAACCATTATATATTATCTAAATATTTTATTTTATATTATCTTATATTTATTTTCTTGGGAGGACAATTAGAACCTTTTTGGCGAGCAGGAATATTACTAAATGGAATATTAGAAGTATTTGTTACTCCTAAATGAGTATTTATATTACCTGTAATTATATTAGAATAATTTGGTCTGGATAAAAATGAATAAACCAACGGTGGTTTAACGCCATAATACCCCCTGTTTTTTATTGGTTCTCCAAACCCATTTTCTCCACCAGCTACACGACCAAAACTATTCAATTCGCGTGTAACATGTACCCGTTGTTTCTCCCTAACTATTTCTATTTGTTTAGCAGCAAATTGACGTACAGATTTACGATATGCATTTGAGTCATGAACTGGTTTTAAAACTATATCAGCATCTCGTGCTAGTCTTGTATTTAATTGAGGATTAAAATTCATATATATATATATTTATAATTTTAAATAAAATTGAAAATAAATTAAAGAAATGTGTTTATGTATAAAAAGATGAGTGATTTGGCAAATAAATACCAAAAAAAGACTGACAAACAACATATCCTAGATAATCCAGATACATATATTGGAAGTGTAGAAAATGTTGATGCGGTTTCTTGGGTTTGTAAAGACCAAAAGATTGTAAAAAATTATATGAATTATATTCCTGGGTTATATAAACTATTTGATGAAGGTATCGTAAATTGCAGAGACCACGTTATTCGAATGAAGCAAGCAATTACAGATAAAAAGGAAAATTGTATTCCTGTTTCTAGTATTAGTATTTCTATTTCTGACGATGGAACTATTACTATGATTAATGATGGCAACGGAATTGATGTTGAAAAGCATCCTGAATATAAGGTTTGGATACCCGAACTTATATTTGGACATCTTAGAACATCTACTAATTATAATAAAGAAGAAAAAAAGATTGTTGGTGGTAAGAATGGGTTTGGTTTTAAGCTTGTTTTGATTTGGTCATCATATGGATATATTGAAACTATTGACCATGTAAGAAAGAAAAAGTACTGTCAGGAGTTTAAACAAAACTTGGATATTACATGTGAACCTGTTATTACTAGATCTACTGCTAAACCATATACTAAAATTGTATTTAAACCTGATTATACACGTTTCGGTATTGAAAATTTATCACAAGATATGCGAGAATTACTTATAAAACGTGTATATGATATATCAGCAGTAACTGATAAAAATATTAAAGTAAAATATAATGATAAAATAATACCAGTAAAGAACTTTCAACAATACATCGACCTTTATTTAGATGAAGGAAATAAAAAAGTACATGAAGAATCTGAAAATAATAGATGGGAATATGCAGCAGCATTAAGTAATACCCATGAATTTCAACAAGTTTCATTTGTTAATGGTATTTGCACATTCAAGGGAGGAAAACATGTTGATTATATTTTAAACCAAATTACTAAGAAAATGGTTGCTTATATTGAAAAAAAGAAAAAGGTTACAGTAACTTCTAATTCCATTAAAGAACAGATAATTCTATTTGTTCGATGTGATATTGAAAATCCAGCATTTGATAGCCAAACTAAAGATTATCTGAATACTCCACTTTCTAAATTTGGTTCAATCTGTTCAGTAAGTGATAAATTTATTGATAAATTGGCTAAACAAGGCGTTATGGATGCTGCCTGTGATATTACTAATTTAAAGGATAATAAAGCTGCGAAAAAAAGTGATGGTAAGAAATCTAAAAATGTTCGTGGTATTCCTAAATTAATTGATGCAAATTGGGCTGGTACAGCAAATTCTAATGATTGTACAATTATATTTTGCGAGGGAGATTCAGCTAAGGCTGGTATAGTTTCTGGATTATCAACTGAAGATAGAAATACAATTGGTGTTTATCCTATGAAGGGTAAGGTTCTTAATGTTAGAGGTGAAGCTCAGAAAAAAATAAATGATAATAAGGAAATTATTGAAATTAAGAAGATATTGGGTCTTGAAACAGGTAAGAAATATACATTAGCCGACATTAATAAGCATCTTCGTTATGGTAAAGTATTATTTATGACAGACCAAGATTTGGATGGTTCTCATATTAAGGGTCTTGGTATTAATTTATTCCAATCTGAATGGGATACACTATCTAAAATTCCAGGATTTATGGGCTTTATGAACACTCCTATTCTTAAAGCTAAAAAGGGTTCTCGAGAACGTTTATTTTATAACGACGGTGAATATAATAAATGGAAGGAAGAAAACGATAATTCTGGATGGAAAATTAAATATTATAAGGGACTTGGTACTAGTACAGGTACTGAATTTAAAGAATATTTTCAAAATAAAAAGATTGTAACATTCTCGCATCTTGGCGAAACAAGTGATAATGCAATTGATAAAGTGTTTAATAAAAAGCGCGCAGATGATAGAAAGACATGGCTTTCTGAGTATAGTAGATATAATTATCTAGATACAAATCAATCTAGTATTACATACGATGATTTTATTGATAGAGAAATGATCCATTTCTCAAAATATGATTGTGATAGATCTATTCCAAATATGATGGATGGTCTGAAAATTAGTCTTCGTAAAATTTTGTATTCTTCTTTTAAAAAGAACCTTACAACAGAAATTAAGGTTGCACAATTTTCAGGATATGTATCTGAACATTCAGGTTATCATCATGGTGAAGCAAGCTTGAATGGAGCAATTGTAGGTCTAGCACAAAATTATATTGGTTCAAATAACATTAATTTGTTTACACCAAATGGTCAATTTGGAACACGACTTCAGGGTGGAAAAGATTCGGCTTCTGAAAGATATATATTTACACAACTAAATAAAATTACTCGTATTATATTCAATCAACAAGATGATCCTGTGTTGAAATATTTAGATGATGACGGATTTCCAGTTGAACCTATTTACTATATGCCTATTATTCCGATGGTCTTGGTTAATGGTTCAAAAGGAATTGGTACTGGTTTTAGTACTGAAGTTTTATCTTATAATGTAAAGGAAATTATTTCATATCTAAGATATAAACTTACGGATGGGGAGGTTGGAAAACATAAAGAAACATTTACTCCTTACTATGAAGGTTATACTGGTTCGATTGTTCAAATTAATGACCAAAAATATCTTATTAAAGGTAAATATGAAGTTGTAAATGACACAAATATTCATATTACAGAATTACCAATTGGTACTTGGACAGATGATTATAAACAGTTTTTAGAAACACTCATGGAAACAACTGATAAAAATGGAAAGAAGGTAACCCCTTTGGTCAAAGACTATAATGATATGAGTAAATCTACAAATATTGATATTCACCTTACATTTCAAAGCGAGGATAAACTATATAAGCTATTATCTACATATGGAGAAAATGGTATTACAAGCTTTGAAAAACAGCTGAAATTAACTACTACCGTTACTACTACAAATATGCATATGTTCGACGCTAATGAAAAGCTAAAAAAGTATGAAAGTGTTTCTGAAATTATTGATGATTATTATGGTACTCGATTATCTGGATATAACACTAGAAAAGAATATTTAATTCAAATTATCCAAAAAGAACTTACGTTGCTATCAAATAAAAAGAGATATATTCAAGAATTACTTGATGATACACTTGATTTGAGAAAGAAAAAGAAGGAAACTATTATTCAAATGTTGAATGATAAGGAATATGATACAATAGATAATGATACTGATTATAAATACCTATTAAAAATGTCTATGGATAGTGTTTCTGAAGAAAATGTTGATAAGATTGCGAGTGATCATGACGCAAAGGTTTCATATTTACAAGACGTTATGTCTACATCAATTCAAGATATGTGGCTAGGAGAGCTCGATAATCTAGACATCGAATATAAGAAATTCTTAACACATCGAATTTTCGAAAGAGAAAATGAAACTGGTAAGAAGAAGAAGATTAAAGCTAAGAAATAAATAATGTCGTAAAATTAATAAATATTAAATATTTTTTAATATTTATTTAAATCTATTTCTCTCTTCAAACCAAAATAACCTTTAAATTAATAGACTGTCCATAGACTATTTATACAATACAAGTTTCAATAAAACACAGGGTGTGAAATAAGTTCAAGAGAGAAACTAACCATTATTAACTATATATAACACAGTAATTACTATTCCAGTACCAATTATTGTAAAGCCAATTAAAATATGAGCTGAATAATTATCTATCATTCTATTACATATTGGACGTTCTTCATCATCTATATCTGTTAATTTAATGAATTCTGATGTACCCGCAGATATAGTACCAAGAGATATTGTTCTCATAGAACCGTCGGTTTGACGCATATAATATATTAATATTTTATCCACTTAGTTAATTTATATATAAATAAAAACAATTACATTATATATAATTATGAATATAAACAATGTTGATATTTGCTGTGGTCTTGCGTGGGGTGATGAAGCAAAAGGCAAGATTGTTTCACAATTAATTAAAAATAACAAATATGAATGGGTATGTAGATGGAGCGGTGGAAGTAATGCTGGCCATACAATTTATATTGACAATAAAAAATACGCAACTCATATTATTCCAGCTGGTGTTTTTTATGGAATTAAATGTTATATTGGTCCTGATTGTTATATAAACTTTAATGCCTTTAAAGAAGAAATGGAATATTTAAAAAGTAATGGGTTTGACATATCAAACATATATATATCAGGAAATGCTCATGTTATTACAGATGAACATATTGATAATGATAATAAACATTATAAAAAACAACAGGGTTCTACTGGAAGTGGCATCGCACCATGTGCTAGAGATAAGTTTGCTAGAAAGGGAATTCAGGTAAAAAAATGTAAATTTTTCCCATATAATGTATGGACTGACACACAATCTCCATTATATGGAGACATATTATGTGAAGGTGCTCAAGGATTTTGGTTAGATATTAACTATGGTGAATACCCATATGTTACTTCTTCGAATACACTTCCATATAGTGCTTGCTCACTAGGATTTTCACATAATGTCATACGTAATATTTATGGTGCTGCTAAGGTATATGACACTAGAGTTGGTGTTGATCCACACTTTGAACATAAAAATTCAGAAACATATAAAGAAACTTTTGATTCTATAGCAAAAATTGGAGAAGAATATGGAACTACAACAAAAAGATTGCGTAAAGTTGAATGGCTTAATATAGATAAATTAATTAATGCTATTAACATAAGTGGAACAAATATTATTATTATGTCTAAAATTGATATACTAGATAAAGTAAATAAATATGTCTATATCCATGATGATACTTATAATTGTTGTGATACAAAAGACATTTTTATTAAAAATATTAATGATATTATTCTTAATAAATGTAAATATATTGAACAAATTATTTATTCTGATAATCCAATAACAGTTGATTTATTTCCGAGCTCTTTTTCTTGATTTCTTTACTTTTCTTCTAGATTTCCTTGTTTTTCTCTTTTTTGTTAGTTTTCTTCCGCCTCTAGATTTAGTGTTTTTAATAGCATATTTATCAAAATCCATCCATTCTTCTCTTTTTAATAGAGGAGCTCCAAGAGGACTATTCGTTCGCAACTGTGCAAAATCACTTAATTTTTCCCCTGTACGTGTATCTATACCTGTTTCATCTTCTGCATATTCAAGTTGTCCTGTTTTTTTATCTGGTTTAATTGGTACGAAAATTTCTTCTCCACGTGCATCCTTTATTCCTAGTTTAAGAACCTTATCATTAACTTTACCAGAACCACCAGTCCTTTTTTTAATACTCTTTCTTTTTACTAAATGTTTAGTTTTTCTTATTGTTCTCATTATATTATACATTTAATATAAATATCAAAGAATTTATATTAAATTATATTATATTTTATAATAATTAATAACACTTTTGTCTGTCCATGTTTGACGCACAGGAAATGTATCTATTTTATTTAAACCAATTAATGGCTTACTACAAAATATTTGTGTATTCCTTTTACATTCTTTTTTAATTTTTTCTGATAATTTAACATTTACATTTTCAGGAAAACATAAATTACTTATATATATAATATCGAAATCACTATAATGAAAACCATCATCTAATATATCATTATTCAATAATTTTATTTTTTTTAATAATATAACTGGTTCCTTCATGTATTTTTCAAAAGCTGTATCATGTCTAGTTTTTGATAATTCAATACCAACCGACATATATAATTCAGGAAATTCTTTTATCGCATTAATAACTATATCTCCATTTCCCGAACCAAGATCTACAAATACTTTATTTTTTTTATTTTTTACCCATTCCATTATTGTTTTTAATCCATCTAATGTTAATTCGCCGTATGTGCTTACATATCCCTTTTCATCAAAAATTTTGTTATCTTCGTTGGAAGTTTTTTTCCACATATAATAACTAAACATTTTCTTCTCCTATTTTTTTACTTTTTGAACCAACTCCTCTTAAAAGTAAAACAGGTTGTTTATCATTTTCATCATCTGATATATCAGAACTATTATTACTAGAATTTAAATCAAAATTAATATCACTACTATATTCTTCTTCATCTTCTTTATATTTTTTCTTTAATTGATGCATTTTATGTTTACTTCTTAATTTATAATCGTATAATTCTTCATCATTATCTAATCCTCTTTTTACGTCAGATAATAATATATCTCTCCTTGATATATCAATTGGTGTTAATCCTAATATATCTTCAGGAATACCATTTTGTTTTTTTCTAGTTAATATTTCAAAAGAGTTTATATCATTATCGATAGAACTAAACTTGTTAGAAGTAATAATTTCATTTGAATCATACGCCTTATATTTTTTTTCACGATAAAGTTGATATGCATTCATAAAGTTACCTCTATTTTTATTATTAAATGATGTTGGGTCATCTATATTCAAATATGTATTCTCAAATTCATTATAACTACTTTTTGATACATAAGGTGCAATTTTTTTACACATACCATATTTATCTCTTATATTTGATAAATAAAGGGGCATCGGACTTCTCTCTTTTCTTGCTAATCCTAATTGTATATTTATATCATCATATATTTCTCTGAAACTTTTTGAACTTGTTGCATGTTCTAACATAAACCTTTCGGGTTGTTTAAATTCTAATATTTTTTGTTGAAAAGCAATTAATAAATTTAAGGTTCCAGCAACCAAAGGTATTACTAATAATGCATCCTCCTCACAACTATTGTGCATACCTGAAGCAACAAACATTACTACACTAGAAATCATCGTTTGGGTAAATATCCACATCATCGACTTTTGATACATTTTTCTATAATTTTCGGATATATCTCTATGTAACAAAAAATAACAACATGATTTTTCACCGATTGCTTTTAATATTAATTCCTGTTTTAATGACCATTCAACTTCTTCATTTCGTTTTCTAATTCTCTTTACGATATCTCTAAATTCATCTTCATTTACTACTTCTTTCTGAACTAATTTTGCTAAAGATATTATATTGTTTAAGCTAATACTTTTTTTCTTGGTTACATTTTTATCTTTATTACTATTTTCATCGACTTCTGCATCATCATCTGTTTTTTTTTCATCATCAATATTTTTTTCCTCTGTATAAAAGGTTTGCATTCCTGGTGGACCCATTCCTGGTGGACCCATTCCTGGTGGACCCATTCCTGGTGGACCTCTAGGAGGAGCTCCTCTATATAGCGAACCTCTTGGAATATTATATTGATATTCCTGTTTTTTCATTTTGTGCTCATTTTTTATTTTATTATATCTTATACGGTCTAAAAAACCCCTCATTCTCGCTTGAACTTTTACTAATTCTTTTAAATCTATACTCTTTTCATCAAACTTCTCCATATTTATTATTTTGATTAAAAATATATTCTTTTTCCTCAATCCAATATCTTCTTCTCATTTTAGGTAAAATATTTTCTTCTGTTGTTAAATGATTTACCTGATTTTTCCACTTTTCTAAATTATCTTTTATAAATACTTCATCCCATTTATCAACATATATAACAGGTAAATCATCATATAAATAATCCATAGAAGAGTGCTTTGTTATTATTATACCACCTGTCATAAATACTTCCCATGTACGATGGCAATCTAATCCTAATCCATGAGTACATATTACAAATTGATATTTAGAATATAATTCATAAACCATTTTCATATCACTTGTGCGTTTTTGTAATACTTCAATATGGTCACAATTTGGTTTATTTACTATTTCTTTTTTTACTACTACACGTTCTTTTCCTACTCCTGGTCTTTCCAATAAATGAACATCACAAAAAACTTTTAATTCTTTTCTATCATACCATTTTCTTCTCATCTCTAACATTCTATCTATTGTTGCATTTTTATTTTTACCAACCCACCATATCAATACAGCTGGAAATCCTATTGGATATGGAAATAATTTAGGATGTATTAATGTACCATCGTAATTTTGTGTAAACCATTTTTTAATATATGGGCAATCTAATATTTTTTGTACGGTTTCATCTTTAACTGAACTAGGTACTGGTCTTGCTCCATATGAAGATACTAATATACAATCATGAGTTAATGCATCTAAATTATCTGCTAATAAATCTAAATCTGTTATCCTACATTGATCTTCTTTAAACCAAAACTTACTTTTTTTACTTATTAAAGCACAATTACGAACCCATATTATATCATCTTTACTCTCACATTCTCCTCTTATCATATTTATTAAATTTTGTCTTGGAAAATTTAGTTGAAATTCGCCATCGTGATATGATTTCTTTTTCATATTCTTTGGATAAATCCACCCGTCTAATATTTCATTCATTATATTTATTCATTTAAAAAATTTAGTAAAATAACCAATTAAATTATAAGAATTATTATTATATGAATAATATTGTATTTCCGAATGATTTTGAAAAATCTACGCTAAAAAGATATGCTACAAATATACCCCTACTTATAAAATTTATAGATAATTATACAAAAAACAATCCTGATTCAGAATTAATTTTTAAAATTAATAATGAAAGTAGAAAACCAAACGAAATTAGCTTTTATTTTCAAATGGAACATACATTAGTTCTTAATGGAGGAAGAGATATGAAAGGTGCTAAGCCTGGAATCGTAAAAAGTATATATAATGATAAAGAAAATTATAATGTTCGTGTTGATAACCATAATTCATTTTTAAAATTTAATATAGTAGTTGAATATAGTAATCCAAATATATATAATATTACTAATTCTAATACTATTAATGAAACTTCTAAAAACAAAATAATTTATATACCACCTATCCCTTTTAATTTGGAAACTTCATTTTGTAAAAAAAATATTGATATACTTACGTCTTATATTTGTGTTGGTAATAGTAAAAGACGTGAAGTTTTTATGAACCAACTTAAGACCAATAACCAGTTACAACAATTTTCGAAACGAAATATTACTAATATATTTAAACTTGATGATTTACAAAAATTATATAAAGATACAAAAATTATTGTTAATGTACACCAAACGGACCATCACCATACATTTGAAGAATTTAGAATATTACCTGCTTTATTATCAGGTGTATTAATTGTAAGTGAAGACGTACCATGCAAAGAACAAATTCCATATAGTGATTATATCATATGGACAAAATTAGATAATATATACAATACTATTTATGAAGTTCTTGATAGTTATGAAGTATATTTTAATAATATTTTTAGAACACAATCAGGGTTAAAAAATATAATTGATAATATGTTAGATAAGTCAGAAAAAGATTTTATTAATAAAATTACAGAATATATTCCAAAAAAAAAAGAATCTACTCATAATAAAATGAGTATTAATCAAAATATTAATATAGAATGGAAAGATATGAATAATAATAATAATTTATTTGATTTTGATAAATTTTCTAAATGTACAAAAGAGATTGAAGCTGAATTTAAACGATTAAGTACATTTGAACAAAAATATAACGATTTATATGATGAAAGTAAAGATTTAAGAAAACAACTCAAATTATTAAAAAATGATAAGATACCACAATCCCAGCATTTTAGTTTAAATAAATGTGCATTAGATTATGGACTAGATAAAGTTATGAGATTTAAAGACGGAAAACATATTTTTGGACATAACTTTATTAGCAGTTATAATAAAATCTTTAAGAATTTTGATATTGACGATGTTGATCATGTTCTTGAAATAGGAATAGGTTGTCTTGAAAAAGGACAAATGGGAGGTAAAAATGGTGTTATAACTAAGTTTGGTTACAAAACTGGAAATAGTTTACGTATGTGGCGTGATTGTTTTATTAATGCTAATATATATGGAATAGATATATATAAAGAAGCTATGATTATTAACGAAGATAGAATACATACTTATGTATGTGATCAGTCTTATCCATCACAACTAAAAGAGTTGATGGATATAAAAATTAAAAAAAAACTAAATGTAATTGTTGATGATGGAAGTCATGAACTTACTCATCAAATTATATCATTTAATACACTTTCTCCATATTTAAAAGAAGGAGGTATATATATTATTGAATGTATACAACCTAAAAATATTTCTCATTTATCTAATCTTAGTGCATTTAATAATAAAGCCGATATTGAAAAAAAATTCAATATTACAATATATGATACTAGAAAAGATACAAATAAAAATGATGACTTTATGATGTTATTTCAAATGAAATAATTTATTTGTATTATTATATAAAATTATCCACTTATATAATAATTTATTCTGTATTATTTATTATTTTAAAATTTGTGACAATTCCATTAATATCATACTCTAACATATGATCTAAAATTGTATGATTAGAACAAGTATAAGTATATATTTTTATTTCCAACAATTTAAGTATCTCTATACTATCTTTGTCTAACATGTCCCAAGAAATACATATAAAATATAAATATTCAAATTGAGCCAATTTACAATATAACGAATCATTTAAATTATTAGATGTTATTAACCCCAATTTCAATTCGGGTTCTAAAGCATGAATTATATCTAAATGCTTTAAATTAAAGCTACCTATCAAAATATTATCCATATTTAAATTATTATCTGTTATAAAATCTGTTATTTCATTTGCTATATCTAGTCCTCCCTTTAAATCTAGATATATTTCTGCTTCTTTCATACCTGGTATTTCAAAAAACTCTTCCAATTTTATTAAATCAGGTTCAATTTCTAGTATATCGTTGAAATCCATATCAATTATCATTTTTCCATTTATACTTAAATCATGAAAAATCACTATTTCACCAGATTTACATAATTGAATATCTAATTCAATCATATCAAATTCTTCATCTAAAGCACTTATAAATGCATTAATTGTATTATCTTTATGTAAATCTGAATTACCTCTATGAGCTATTTCAATTATATCGGTCATTTAATTAAATTAATTATATATTTAATTAAACTACAATAAATTAATTACTAATATTTTTAAATGGGATTTTTATACTCTAAATGTTTATAATCTCTATCATTTTGTGCTGGTCTATCTATTGGTACAACTAATGTAGTTAAGTCATGTCTATATTGCATATAACTTTGAGCTTCACTATAACAATCTTTTACACTGTATTCAATCACTATTTTATTTAATGCTTCTATTTGACCTGGTATATCAGTTGGTAAATTAGTTGCATGTTGTAAAAATACACTTCTCATAATTGTTTTTAAACTATCTGTATTTTGTTTAGCTATAATATATTGATTTTTTGATGCTTTATATACACCAGCTCTTATTCCATTTTGTATAATATCTTGGTTTTCAGATGAAAAAAAAGCTTTAGATAAAATAGTATCATAAAAATTACCATTCATAGCTTCAACATAATCTTCAGATTTCGTTGGTATTTTATCATATAACTGAAAAGGTTTCAATTGAGATTCATCAGTTATGGGGACTCTTCCATTGGCTAAATGTGATTTGGACATTATATATATAATTTTATAAAAAAAATCTAAGCTATTTTTTATTTATTATCATATATTATATGGACAGTTTCAAATATAGTGTATTGTATGTTTCTATTATAATATTGATAATTGCGTTGGTTGTTATTGGATTATCAATTAAAAATTCGGTCAATAGTGCTGAATGGCCACCTGTAACTGGTAATTGTCCCGATTTTTGGAAATTTGATGATGCTACCAGAGAATGTGTAAATATTAACGGTTTAGGAAGTACAGATAGTACTTATTGTCCTAATTATCCTTCAGCTGACACTACCCATTGTGAAAAATTCAATTTTGAAGATGACGTAGCATATTCTGGTAATGTAGGTAAATGTCAAAAGCAAAAATGGGCAGATTCACTAGGTCTTTCATGGGATGGAATTACAAATAACAGAGAAATTTGCGATAATTAATTAAAAAATATTTAATATTATTTTTAAAATATAATATTAAATGAAAGATATTTTTAGTTATATTAATAGATTACCACCAGAGTTAAAACGTTATATATATGCATATATTCCTGATACTGTAAAAGTATATCTTACAAAAGAAAATTACAATAATTTATACTATAATTCTATATTTTGTAAAATAAAAAACAATATTACTTACGCCCGTAAATTAATATCATATAATTTATACTTTCCATTCAATAAGTTTATTTTTTATTCTGAAAAAATATTGCACAAAAAAGGAAAAATTATATATAACAACCAAAAATATAAGTCATTATACGATTTATTAACTTATTTATGTATAAAATATCAATCTTCACGATGCAGAAATATATTAAGATAAATTAATTAAGTAAAAATTTGTATAAAAGAAACTCACTAATTATATTATGGAAAATATTAACTTGGATACTATTCTTGATAGAGAAGAATTAATTAAAAATATAAAAAATACAATTAATGACTTTGAAAATAATAAAAAATTATTAACTATTAAACGTGGATTTTATATATATGGAAACCCAGGATGCGGAAAATCTAAACTATTAAATAATATTTTAAAAGAACTAAATTATGATATTATCAATTATAATGCATCTGATGTAAGAAATAAATCAATTATTGATACTATTACTAAACATAATATGTCTGAAAATAATGTTATGACTATGTTCAGACAAAAATCAAGAAAAATTTGTATTATTATGGATGAAATAGACGGTATGAATAATGGTGATAAAGGAGGAATAAATTCATTAATAAAAATTATTAGACCAAAAAAAACAAAAAAACAAAAAACAGAAGAATATAGTTATAATCCTATTATATGTATTGGTAATTATCATATTGATAAAAAAATAAAGGAACTAATGAAAGTTTGTCATACATTCGAAGTTAAATCACCTACTAATCCTCAACTTTTAAATATTGTAAATACTCTTATGCCATCATTACCAAATGATATACGTAATCGAATTGTTGAATATTCACAGTTTGATATAAGAAAACTATCTAATTTATATGAGATTTATATTAAAAAACCAGATATATTTAATAATAATATTTTCAATACTATACAAACTAAATCTTACATAGATGATATTAAAAAAACAATTATTACCTTATTTAATAAATCATTTGATATCATGTCACATAATCAAATAATTTCTGAAACAGATAGAACTATTATTGCATTATTATGGCATGAAAATATCGTTGATGTTTTATCTAAGAAAAAAAACACAAAGGTTATACCTTTATATAATAAGTTTTTGGATAACATTTGTTTTGCTGATTATATTGATAGAATCACATTTCAAAAACAAATATGGCAATTTAATGAAATGACGTCATTATTAAAAACATTTAACAATAACCATTTATTACATAAACATATTGATGATATTAAATATAATCCAAAAGATGAAGATGGTGTAAGATTTACCAAAGTTTTAACAAAATATTCTACAGAATTTAATAATTCAGTATTTATATTTAATCTATCTCAACAACTTATGCTAGATAAAAACGACATAATTGCATTATTTACTCATCTAAAAAATGAAAATTTAAATGAAATTGAAATTAATACTTTGTTTGAAAATTATGATATTACAAAATTAGATATTAGTCGAATAAATAGATATATTTCATTTTTTAATAATAATTTTATTCAAGATAATGATATCGATATTAGTGATGAATATTGAAACTATAATAATATAAATATAACTATATTATTATAATCATATGGATTGTATTTCACCAATTGATGGTAGATATAAAGACATTACAAAACCATTATCAAACTATTTTTCTGAATTTAGTTTTTTTAAATATAGATTATTAATTGAATTAAAATATTTCTGTGCATTAACTACCATTATACCTGAATTAAATGAAATTGATGATTTAAAAAGAAAAAAAATCATGAATATATTAACATCTTTTAACAATCGTGATTATGAAATTGTAAAAAAGTACGAAAAAAATTTACAACATGATATTAAAGCACTTGAACATTTTATTCAACATAAATTTACTAGTTTAGGACTAAATAAATATATTTCATTTATTCATTTTGGATTAACATCTCAAGATATTAATACTAGTGCTAATATATTAGCATTAAAAGATTGTATAAATATAGAAATTTTGCCTTACTTTTGGAAATTAATTATGAAAATTGAAACAATATCTAGTAATATGAAAAACGTTATTATGCCTGCATTTACCCATGGACAGCCTGCTGTTCCCACAACTATGGGAAAAGAGTTTTGTGTATTTTCATATAGATTAGAAGAACAAGTTAACCAATTAAGGAATAATAATATTTATAGTACTAAATTTGGTGGAGCTATAGGTAATTTTAATGCACATTATGCTGCATATCCAAATTTAAATTGGCAAGACTTCTCAGATAAATTTATTCGTAGTTTAGGTTTACATAGAGAACAGGTTACAACACAAATAAGTAATTATGATAATTTATGTAATATTTTTAATCAGATAAAAACTATTAATTGTATTATTAATGATTTAAATATTGATTGTTGGCTATACATATCAAAAGGATATTTGAAACAGAAAATTAATAATAATGAAATAGGTTCCTCTACTATGCCTCAAAAAGTCAATCCTATTAATTTTGAAAATAGTGAAGGAAATATTTGTATTGCCAACGCATTAATTGAAGGTATTACCAGAAAATTATCTATTTCAAGATTACAGCGTGATTTAACCGATAGTACTATTTTAAGAAATATAGGAAGTCTATTAGGATATTCATATATATCATACTCATCTACTTTAAAGGGATTAGAAAGAATTGATATTAATAAAGAATTAATTCATAGTGAATTAACCAGTAATTATAGTATTATTACAGAAGCAATACAAACTATTTTAAGAAAACATGGACAAGTTAACGCTTATGAACAATTGTATGAAATTTCTAGAAATAATTTTGATCGTACTAAACTTAATGAATTTATATTAAAACTTCCTGAAAAAATAAAAAATGAAGTAATAAATATTACTCCTGAAACATATTATGGACACAATTCTAAAGCTAATATTTAATTATTATATCCAATCATCTAATAATCCACCCGCTAATATATCAAATCCATATGAGCCTGTATCACATATGTCTTTATTAATCTCTAAGAGTTCAATTTTGTTATGTAATGGATAATTATTATCTTCTAATGTTTTTAATAATCTCAATTTTCTAATATTTACATCTATATTAATTAACTCTTCATGATTAACTTCGGTTATATTTGAAAATCTCATATCCATTCCTTCATTTGTGTAACCTAGTTCTTCATATAATAATTTATTCTTATTAATTTCTTCTGTATCTATAACTATTAGTCTGTCTCCTAATTTCATGCGATTTATTGGGAATGAATTTACTAATATACACATTAAAAATAAATATAATATCATTATTTTTATTATATTTATAATATTTTTATTTTTATATTATTTTACCTCCCTCACTAAATCTAGTAGTCGGCTCGTTCACGATCTCGTTCACTAACATAGCCTTTTAGGTGTTTTTTAGCAGGATATCTACCTACTTTTATAATTCCAATTTTATTAAAACATTCCTCCCATATTTTTAATTCTTCTTGTGTAAACAAAGGTGCTCCGTAGAAACTTTTCAAAAACATAGTAAATTTACATTCTTTATTAAATATAATATCATCACTTCCAGTCCAATCGGATACACAAGTATTATCATCTATCGAATACCAAGTACCTCCTGGTCTCTGACTATGAAATCTTACTGATTTATACCATTTTTTCTTAGCAATCTCGTCTAAGCCATGAACTTTAAAATTAAATTCTATTCCTCCTTCACTAATTCCTTCCGGTTGGAATTTACATAAATTAGAATATTCTTCTCTATTATTTAATAAATCACACATATTAATAATGTCATTTTTTGTAATATCTTTTGTTGTTTTAAGCGTAAGTCCTGCTGTGTTTGTTCTAAACATTATATATATTTTTATTATATATTATGTCTTAACTTCTAAATCAATTTTAATCATTAATTGATATTTCAATTACTTCTTTTTCTCTAATTGTATTTTTACCTTCTAATTTTTTTGTGTAATGTTCTAGTAATGCTACTTTCTCTTTCATGAGTTCATTTTCTCTAGATATCTTTTGAATTGTTTCACTACTATTATATAAAGTGGAACGTAAACTCATTACCATTCCATCTTTATCTTTTAATAATTCTACTATTTCATTAGGCTTTAAAGACTTCTTTTGACCATCAGATGCTTCTACTATAATATTTTGAGGTGTTGCATTATCCTTTAATCCTTTTACATGTAGTTCTAATATTTCTATCTTTTTTTCTAATAATTTATTTTTTTCTATTAATTCACTATCATTATTCACTACAGGGAATGATGGAATATCTTGTTGAGACACATTACTATTATTTTTTAATTGAGAATTTTGTAATTCCAATAATTTAATTTTTTGTTGTAGTAAATTAACTACATCATCGCCAAAGTTATTAATTGCATTTGTTGTTGTTTTAGTTTGTTTTAATTGGTCATTCGTCTTATTTAAGTCTGTAACTTTATATTCCAATTGATTTATTGTTATTTGTTGATTTCTAACTTGTTCGTCTTTTTGTCTAAGAACATGTATAATTTCATCCATAGTTAGTGCTTTCTTTTGGCCATCTGGTCCTTCTGCTATTATTTGAGGTTGATTCATATTTGGATTTAATTGTCTCTCTTTCATCATTTTTTCTTGTTCTTCTTTCATCATCTTTTCGCGCTGTAATCTAATTTCTTCTGTTTGCTTTAATACATCGGGTTTATGCTTAGGCAATCCTGGATCATAACTTTTTAATAAACCATGAATTCTATTTTGAAAAAAATCACGAACTTCTCCTTCTTTTACTAGTTCCTTTACTGACCATTTTGCCTCTTTTACTACTTGAGGATTTGGATTTTCTAATAATTTCTTTTTATCAAACGTATTATGATCGTGTGAAAACACTAATATAGTTTTGGTTGGGTCCAATTGTACAAATGGTACTGTATAATCCTTTAAAAATTTTTTCTCTTCTGCTAAAGCAGCTGTATCATCATATGTATTTCCATCCTTTAATAAATCACGTTTAAATGCAAATGTACCCGCTGTTGCGTGATTTGGAGCATAAGGTCCGAATTGAATTACTTTGTTAATATGTTTAAAATACACATAAATTTCACTTGAACCTGCACATAAAGCTTTTTTATTAGAGTTTAATGTTTCTACAGCATGACTTACTCTATTTGGGGGATAGTAATCATCATCATCCATATATACTAGTATATTACCTACACTCTTTTCATGCATTAAATTTCTCTTTTTGCCTAACTGCATCTTTTCATCATATTTAAAGTATTTTATATTAGGTATCCTTTTTTGTGCTTCTTTTATTAAATCCTCAATTGGGTCTGTTCCATCATCTATAATTATCCATTCCATTTTATTAAGTGGATAATCCTGAGTTTCATACATCTTTATCATCATAGGAATAAAAGGGCGTCTATTAAAAGTAGGTGTACAAACACTTACATCTATTTGTTTTTTTTGTGAAGAAGAATTCTTCTTCTTGTTGATTTTTTTACCCATACAAATATAATAATTTAATTTTTAAACTATTATATTTTAAATATTTATATATCTACCTTTTCATTATTCATATATCCATAAAAATTCATACCCATATGTAAAATAAGAACAACTAATGATGCAATTGTTGCACCAAATCCTAAGTTTTTCCATGCAATTAATCCACCCAATAATATCCATAATGAAGCTATTCCTACGCTATGTTTCTTTAAAATGTTCCATATATCATTAAATTTACCCTCTTTACCAAACGTTTTATCTCCTTTTGCCGCAAATGTAGTTACCCAATACATCATAGAAACTAATACATATAATGGAACTGAAGCAAACATTAAACATAATCCTATTAAAAAGAATACAAAATTGAAACAACACCATTTTGCCATTTTAATCCAAAATACAGGAGAAAAATAAGAATCATTTCCATTTCCTATCCACCAACTATCTACTCCCATTATGTCACCCATTTCATCTTTTAAACTAGGGTTCATTACGAAAAAGAATTTTTTTAAATTATAAAATCCATAAAACAATATTAAACAAGCTGCTAAAGCAGGTGAAGCAAAAACTGCTGTTCCACCTATAATAGACGACGCCATTAATCCCAAAAATCCTGATGTCCCCTGTTGTGGCAGTTGTTTAGTATAATTACCTCTTACTTGCATTATTAATCTCATTAATATCATTCTTGATGATGAAAAGACACCCTTTAGTGAATTTTGATACCATTCGATTATTTCTGGGAAAACACCCCAGAATGTTTCCAATCCATTTGCACAATATGCACTACTTGATGTTTTTAATGTAGACATAGGGTCGTTTGGATTAGGTGGTACATCACATGTATAAGGTACATTATTTACGTCCCAACCTTGAAAATCACTTGTCTTATAATGTTTATAACCATGCATTAATGTATGAAAACTAGCACCACACCAAAAAAATACTATTAATACTACTGTCATATAAACTAATTCTTTTACGAAATCAGGAAAACCAACATTTATAGGTTTAGGTGGTTTAAATATATTAAGAAGTTCTGTTTTTTTTGCTTTTTTTTCTATATCTGACATATATTATATAAATACATTATATTCTAAATTTAATTTTTATCTATAATTATTCTTTATTATACAATATATAAGATGCACAGTTTTATTTCTATTGATGATATTACAAAAGACAATATTCAAATCATTTTTAAATTAGCTACAAAATATAAAGTTATTAATAAAAATAGTAGAATGAGACCAAACCAAAAAACCAATAGTACCCTAAAACCTTTTAATATTGGTATTATGTTTTTTGAACCATCTACCAGAACATTTTGTTCATTTCAATCCGCAATTAATCGGTGTGGAGGTACATTTATTACTTATATTCATGAAAATTCTAGTTCAAAAAAAGGAGAATCACTTAGAGATACAATAAAAACTATGGAAGCATATTGTGATTTACTAATTATTCGTCATCCTGAAAAAAATATTTTTGATAGTATTAAAACATTTACTAATGTACCATTAGTAAATGCAGGTGATGGTTCAGGAGAACATCCTAGTCAAGCGTTACTTGATTTATATACAATTGATACACATTTTGATAGGAAATTATCATCTATATTATTTGTAGGTGATTTAAAAAATAGTAGAACAGTACATTCGCTTATTAAATTAGTAAATAGATATTATGATGAAAATATTAAAATATATTTTTTAGAAATAAATGGTCTTGAATTTGACGAAACAGTTTTTGTAAAAAAGGATAATTTCAAACATGTTAAATGCTATGATGATTGTATTTCATTTGTTGATGTTGTATATATGACTAGAATACAGGTTGAACGATTAGACCAAACTGATCCTAATATTATTGCAAAATATAAAGATATCACTATGACACCCGAAGTTATGGCTAAAATGAAAAATATTTCTATTGTATTACACCCTTTACCCAGAAATTATGAAATGAACCCTATTTGTGATAATGACCATAGAGCTAAATACTTTCAAAATGTTGAAAATGGTGTTTACGTTAGGATGGGATTATTAAATTATTGTTTGAATACATTTCATAATTAAATAATATAAATCTTTATTGTATATATATTAAATGGTAGAAGAGCCACGAAAATTACATGACGAAATAAGAATGGCGATCAGTAAGTCGCAATATACACTTCATACATTCGCTCAACAAATGAATATGAAATTAAAAATACTTGAATCATATATTGATGGGAGTGTTATTCCTGAAAAAAAAACTATTAAAAAAATGAACCGTTTTTTAAGTCCAAATAAGATTAGTCTTTTATAGTATTTGTATTGTATTTTTATGTTCTATTTTGAACTTCTGTTTTATATATTGTTTGTTTATTACGCATAGTATCCATGTAGTCATTATGATTAAACGCTTGAATATTATCATTTGTTAATATACTTTCGATTGTCTCCGTTATATAATTTTCTAAATTTATTTCTAGTACTTCTCTGTTAATATTATTATTTAATTCACCTTCAATATTATATCTTTTTGAAAATTCTCGTTTAAACAAGTTTATTTCTCTACCTTGGAATTGACTGAAATAACTATCTAGTTTTACATTAGTAAATATATCTTTATATTCTTGTTCTATAGGTACAAATCGTGGATAATTTTTATTATTCATTTCCTCTATACTATTGGTTATAGTTGGTTCATTGTTTAACGGAATAATTATAATATCCCAAATTATCTTATGAAATATCAAACAAGCAATATTCATTGCTATATACTCTTGAACAAAACCATTTATATCATTAACAGTAGTTCCATTTTCCTTTATATTTATTACTATTTCTGACGATATTTTCATTTGTATATCGTTTCCTAATTTAACACGTGGTTCATTAAGAAATGAATCACTCCATTTGATTTTTCTCATCAAATCTTGTAAATTCCTTGAAATATCATGTGATAACTGAATACCATAAAAACTTTTATTAAAACAAATTGCACAACAAGCACCCATCTTTTCTTTATACCATTATCGCTAATTAGAGTAAATCAATTTTTTTTAAAAATAATATCTTCATAAAAATAATATCTTCATAAATAAAATATTATTATTTTATATATGAAAACTTTTAATATTAAAATATTGGTAATTCTCTTTGTTATTCTAATAATACTTTTAGCATTATCTGTATATATTAAACCTCTTTTAGAATTATATACAAGTGAAATTAGCGTTGATATTAGTGGTCAAACATATACTGGTACTGTATCAAATAAACAACAATACGAAATTGATATATCTGGTGTTACACATACTGGTTTTATTGATGTTTCTGGGAATAATTTTGGAGAACAACCTCAAATTGTTAACCAAAATTTCGTAGTAACAGGTCATAGTGGTAATGCTTTAAATGATATATATATGCCTGGAGGAACTGCTACTAGTGGTGGACAATATACATCTCCATTAGATTTTTTAGGTAATTTCCAACCATCAACGGGTATGTATACAGCGATAGATCTTTCTTCTAATGCGGGTGGATTACTTCCAACATCAAATGATGTATCTCAAACTAATTATAGTATTCCTGAAGCAGAAGAATCTCAATTAGGTACTTTAGGTGTTGATTATTATAAATGTATGGAAGGTGATCATGTTCCAGATACACAAGGTGGTGTAGAACCTATAGGAACGTATTATTACATTAGGAATATGGGTGCTAACCAATTCACTACATGTGCTGAACAAATTGCACCATGTGCTCAATTTAATGAACCTACTACTGGAATTGGCACAGAAGCAAGATGTACATCATTTACTAGTAGAGCAGGGAGACAATTATGTAGTTACACAGCTGCTACTATGAAAGATATTATAGGTACTGATGGAACTACACAACAAGTGGTTGATATTTCTAGTAACTGTGCACCTACTCCTGGTTTAACTCCTACATACATGGTAGATGCTCCTAATAATGGACCTGCTAGTACTACAACAGCTGGTAGCACTACCATCTAAAATATATAATATTAAATAAAATATAATATATTTTACACAAAATTATTGTAATTAACGAGCATATGCTAATGACGCATTACCACTTGAAAATATTACTATATTATATCTCTCTTCGTGAAGATGTAAATCATATGTATAATCGTATGTTCTCCAATTTGGGTTATTTACACCAATTTGATTTCCCTCTGCGTCACATATTACAGAAAATTGAGCATTTTCATCTAGTGTTGGAGTAATTGTATTAAATTCTAATTCTATGTTTTTAAATTTACTTAAATTTATTGCACCTGATGGTTGAGTATCATATGGGTTGTTATCTAAACAAAAATTATAACAATATATACCATCCTTTGCATTAGATTTTGTTCTTGTAAATTTTTCTATAAAATCAAATACCCCTGACGGCATTACATTTTCTCTATATTTTCCATCTAACATAACACCAAAATCAATCAAAATATGTTTTTCATTTGCAGGATTATAATCCCCTGTTATCATCCAAGGTGTTGCTCTTCCGTCTGGATTTATTCCTGGTCCAAAACCAGCTTGATAATGATTCTCAAATTCAATATATGATACCCCATCACCTACAAAATCACCTAAGAAATTATTGTATTTCCATGTACCATGTGGAGGAGCTTGTTCTAAATCATCTGGCATATAATTATAAGGCCAATTAGTATAATTACTCCATTCATTTCTTAGGTAAGCATCATTTCTTCTAAAATACCACATCCAAGATGATATCATACCTAAAGAATCTAATTTTACTTTTTTACTTCCTACTACATTTAAAAAGTTATAATCTCTTACATCTTTTATTAAATACCGCTGTTCATTTAAAGCAAATACTTTTACCTCATCATCTGATAAAAATGCATATGTTGCCAATAAATGAATATCCGCATTCCATGTATCATTTTTTACTCCATATGAATATTCATTTAAATCTACTGCTGGTGGTGTTTGTAAAAAACGATACATTTGATATAAACCGGTTGAAGCATTAAAACGTGGTTGTATATATGGAAAAGAATTATCTTGATCTGTAATATCTCTTACTCTAAATAATTCATAAAGTGGTCTCATTCTTACTGTAATTACAAGTTCATTATATTGCATAGCTACTAATGGAAACGCCATCTTAGAATTCATAGAAAACCATGATAATATTGGGATATATAGTCTTCGACCTTTAATTGAAGGTTCTGCTCCATTAGGATTTTCTGAAAAAAATGAAGTTGGATACATATTTACTCTACCTCCTACATTACCAGGGTCATTTACTTCAGGTATATTTCCTGTCATTTTATCAAATAAATCCTTTTTATCTTTACTAAAATCACGCTCTACCAAACATTTCATGTAAGAACCTGATATTTTTTGTAATATTTGTCCTCCTACAGTAATTTCAATTTCTTTAATCATTTCTACACCCAAATTTTCTACCCATTTAAATTCGTATGGTGCCCATACATGCTCTCTCTCTTGAGGGGGGTAAATTGGACTCCATATATGAGGTAATGTTACTACTACATATGTATCCATCAATAAATCCGCGTATCTAGGAATACGAAATTTAAATTCAGAGTCTTCTAACATACGTAAACTTCTAGAGCCATTCATATCTATTCTAAACTTTTGCAATCCAAAATTTGTATGCTTTGCATATGCTGTTTTAAAAAAAGTTTTTGTTGGATTACCTGTTAAATATATGTTTTGGTTTCCTTCTGATATCAAATTTAATAAACCACCTGGCATAATAATATATAATTAGAGTTTTTTAATAATTAATTAAAATAATATATTGTAATTAATTATGACATACTCTCAAATTTTTAAATATGATATATCCTTAAATACAATATATGATTTTTTAGATAACACATGTGAAATGAATGATAATGAATATATATTAAAAAATACTTCTTACAAAAAGGGTGTAATGTTAAATTATATAGAACCATTTTGTAAAAAAATCGAACCCCACTATTATCTTTCAAAAAAACATTATGTTACAAAAAAAATAAATTATAAATCTTTAGCAACAATTATTAGACAAATATGTAAATTTAAAAATATAAATATACGGTCTCATATAACATATAATAAATCAACATATGAAATTATATATTACATTACAAAAAATGATAATGATATAGATAATCAAGACAGCGCTTGATTAAAATATTTCGATACTACCATATCACTATCTAATATCTCTTTTTCAGATATCCTTGCGAACCATTGATAGTTCTTTCGTATTAATACCTCTTCATTTGGTATTAATATACCATAACCAGCATTTGGTAAATTTTCGTTATCGCTTGCAAATAACTCTTCTAATCCTAAAGGTTTGTCATTTGTTAATTTAGTACCTATCTTTCTTCCAGAAATTAAATTTATATTTTTCTTCCCCATTAATTGTTTTACATACCATGAATTAAAAACATCCGACACTAATGGTTGGGCTGACTGGTCGGTTGATATTAAAGATTCAATATATTTTATTGATTCAAATACAATAGGATTTTCTTTTTCTGCTCCCATAAAATTTATACTTGGGGAATGAGATAAAACATCTGCTGATTTAGACCTGTTTATTGTTTCACACATAAACATATGTTCTTTTTTTGTACCATCTTCATATAGATTTTTCAAATTTTTTAGGCAAATAAATCCTGGAGGAACAATCATTCCACCATAATTATATAAAAGGTTCATCATTCCTAATTGTCTTATGTAACTAGCTATTGGCTCACCGACTTTTGTAATATCTAAGTCCCATCCCGGCAGAAGATTTGCAAATGTCTCATCATCTATTAAACAAATATGAAATGATTTTCCACACTTATCAATCATCGTCTTTATTGTTAGATTAAGATATGGCTGATTTAAATTATATGTCATTCTTGAACCAAAACTATCCCATTCTCTAGCATTTCTTGAATATGGTATATGTACCCACAAAATGGGTTTCTTTAAATTAGCTAAAGATGAATCATTTAGAATATATTTTTTGATTAATTCATAATTTTCTTTCGAAATCTTTTTTCTTTCTGATTCTTGATATCTTTGATATAGCATACCACTACCAATAACACCTATTATGGCTATTAAATATTTACTATAATCAGTTTTCATTATATATATTTACTTATATTTTATTAAACTAAATTTACTCATAAAATCTTGATTTTTTTTTTTTGACTCTTCTATTTCATTAGCTAAATCCCATCCTACTTGTGTTGCTTCACTTTCTTCCATCTTCCTTCTGTTTGATATGTATTTTTCTTGTTGACTTTTTAAATCATCATCCATTACTACATCATTATTATTTCTATATTGTTGTAATTCAAAAGTGTTTTTAAACTTTTTTTTCTGTGTATAATCTTCATCTGTTACTGGTATCAAAGTATTTTCATATGCATTCTTTAAATCTTGATATCCATTTTTACTAAATAAATCTGTGCTACCATAGTCATTAGGAGCATGCTTTGATAAACTACTACTATTAACTGATAAATTTACACATGTTTCTTCTATATCTTTATATATTGTTAACTCTCTATTTTCTTTCTTTTTTTGCATCATTAATTTCTCTTTTTCTTCTTTTGTTTTTGAATTATTAATACTTTGTGATAATTCATTATCCTCACTCCTTAACCATTCATCATATCCATCTGTTTTATTTTCGTTTAGTTGTTCAAATGTTTTATTGAACCAATTATTAAAATCTTTATTTTTCTGTTCCTTTTCTTTATTTACATCCCTTTGTGTTTCATAATCACTTAATACATCTGAATATTCTATATCTAAATTTTGTTTTGTATTTTGTCTAAATGTATAAATTCCATGTAATTTTTTATAAGCTTTGCTATAAAATAAAAAATAATCTTTATCTAACCCACTTTTATCAGGATGTGTCATTAATGTCATCTTCTTCGCATTTTTCATATCTTCTTCTTTGAAATTTAAAGGAACTTTAAATAAATTCAATATGTCCTCTAATTTGTAATTTTCGATATCTAGATCAACACTCATTATTTATATTATATTTTACATAATAAAAATATTTATATATAATTTAATAATAAACAATATATATAAATTATATATGAATGATATATCGGATTGTCCTATATGTATGAATACGCTCCAAAAGGACATTTCTAATAATTATATTAATGTTGCTATTACATCATGTGGGCATATTTTTTGTTTATCTTGTATAGTCCAACATAGTAGAATAAAATTTACATGTCCCATGTGTAGAAATAATTTTTTGGACCCACAAACATTTATACCTATTAATGATGAAGAAATGATTGAAAGTGATATGCAAGATGGTTGGACATTTACTAGTTGGGCTCAACAATTACAAGAAATTAATAGTCGTTCTATAACGATGAATACATTAAATGGTATCCCAATACATAATTTATCATTAGATGTTGACCCACCTGACTATTTTAATATATCAACGTCAAATTATTTTGCTAATATTGAGGAAGCTATTACTCCTATGTCATTAAATTATATTGCAACTGAATTTCTTGAACCAGAACCAGAAAGTGAACCAGAACCAGAAAGTGAACCAGAACCTAATATTATAGATGAATTTGAAATTAATAATCAAATATATGATTATTCTATTACAATTTCATCACCATCAGACATCAATGATAATAATTTATAATGAATTATATGCATCCATACAATCATTAAAAAACTTTTGTACTTTTTCCGTATTACCAGTATTACACACAATATGTGGGTAAATACTATTATCATCATTTGTATAACATAAAAGTCCTGGTACTCCGCTTAATAATCTAAATCTTTTATACATCGCAAAAATATCCATACTTTCATCTATATCAATAGAAACACAAACACAATCACTTGGGCTTTTATTAAAAAATTCTTTTACTAATGGTTCTATTTTTTTGCATGGACCACACCATTCAGCTCCTAATTTTATCACTATTATTTTTGGATTGTTATTTATTAAGTCTTGTAATTGTTCTCTTGTTTTTAACTCGCTTGTTAATACAACCATTTATATTATAAAATAAAATATTTTTAAATATATATGAAAAAGTATTTTATATATCTATTGATTATTATTATTATATCAGCATTCTTTTATCCATATGTATATAATGAAAAACAACGGAAATTAATTGAAATTTTAGACACATATGACCTAGAAACAAAATGGCTTCCAGGATATAATGTTGATTGTAATAGTGGGGATGTTATGCCACCAAAATCTACATGGGTTAAATCTAGTCATTGTTCATGTTTTACACAAAGATTTTGTGAGGATATGAATATTAAATTAATAGGAACTAAAGAAGGATTTAATCAAAAAGGTTTGGCTACAAATCAATTAAAATGGTTAAAAACAGAAGATGCTAAAAAGAATGGATGGGAAAAGATAAAAGAAGATGTTCCAAATTCATATGTTACTGCAAATAAAGAAGCAAATAAAGGTAATATTGTTCTTGCTGGTGTTGAAGATGATAAAGAACTTTTCGGACACGTTTCTATTGTTAGACCGTCTAATAGACCAGATTTTCTTATTAAAAGAGATGGTCCTGATACTATTGCATCATCCAAGATTAACTCTAGATCTGTGTTTTTAAAAGAAGATTTTTTATTTAATAGGAAAGATATAGAACCATATGAAAATAGAATACAATTTTATGTTAATAAACGTTAATCAAAATATAATATCTACAATTATTGATTTTAGATATGATAATTTTTGAATTATAAAGTAATTTTATGTATATTGTTATCATTTATAGTTTAGTTATAAATATAATTATTAAAAATGTTGATTTATGGTTTGACAAAAAAAGTGGATGTTTTTTTTGCAACATTTTCGAAAAATGACATTTTTTGAAAATTGCACAATTGATGCTAATTATGCTAAATATGCTAACTTATGTTTGATGTTTTTTGATGTTTTTTTGTTGTAGCTTTATTTATTATCATATTTGGTTATGTTGCATAAAAAACACCATGATGTATTCAGACCATGATGTAATTTGCACACGAATGCTACTGTTTTTTACATCAATTACATCAAATGATGTTTCTAGTGATGTTATTAATGTTCATTTAAAAATACGTTACCATGTGTTTTTACAAATAATTGTGCAAAATGAAAAATATGCAAGTTTTGCAAAAAACCATCATTTTTGGGAAAATCAGAGAAAAGTGAAATTTCCTAGAGAATGCTCTTATTTTAAGTTTTTTTTATTTATTTTTGTTATTGAGATTTTTTTTTGTGAGAGGTTGAACTCCCGATTTCAAAAATGCACAATTATTTTTTGTGCATTTCTCAAAAGTTGATATACTTTCCCCACAAAATTTTGACAGTTCTAGACAAACATTAAAAATAAATTAAGGAAATAAGACTAATATCTAGGAAAAAACACAATTTGAAAAAAGGTAAAAAAATGGGGGAATATATGTTTATTTTAAAAAACTTAAAAATAAAAAATGTGATTTTAGTATATATGCTAACCGATGCTAATAAAAATACATCAAAAAACACCGATAAATTTTATTGTGATATATGTGACTTTGGATGTAGCAAAAAAGGAGATTATTCTAGACATCTAACAACACGAAAACATATAAAGCTAACTAATGCTAACCCAGATGCTAACCAAGAACTTTTTGATAAAAAATCAAATACTATAACGAATATTTCAGATCGATATGTATGCGATTGTGGTTCATCTTTTTCACATAAGTCTAGTTTATGCAGGCATAAAAAGAAATGTTTAGATACTACGAATTCAATTACTGTTGAACAAAAGACTCAACCAATCGATACTACTGTATCTATGGATCAATTTGTAGATGTTGTAAATAAATGTGTAAAATTATCAGAGGATAATCAGGCACTTACAAAAAAGGTGATAGAATTAGCCGAAAAACCAAATGTTGTTAATAATACACAAAATGTTAATAATGTATTTAATTTAAATGTATTTTTAAATGAAAATTGTAAAGACGCTTTGAACCTAACTGATTTTGTTAAAAACCTTAAACTGCAATTAGAAGATTTAGAAAATATGGGTAAATTAGGATTTGTAGATGGTATGTCTAATATAATTATAAAAGGATTAGAAGAATTAGATGTTGATAAAAGACCTATACATTGTACAGACGCAAGAAGAGATGTATTATACATTAAAGAAAATGATACTTGGGAGAAAGATAAAGGAGTAACTACAGAGAAAATATCTAGTGCGATGGAAGATATTAAGAAGAAAAACGTTCAGCAAATGCAGGAATGGGTTGAAAAATATCCTGCTGCTAGGAATGGAGGTAGTCAAAAAGGGGACGAGTATCATAAAATAGTTTCAAATATGTTTGGTTGTAATGGTGACCCAGAGAAGAATACAAAAAAAATAATGAAAAATATAGCAAAACATACTTCAATAAAGGATGCAAAGGATACCATTAAATAATTAATTAAAAATTTCAATTGTAAAAGGTGTAAAATAATTTATATATTTTTTAGTATATAAATTATTTATTATTATCTTCACTAAATTCTCTATAAGAATAACTACTATCATCTTCAGTAATAGTCTTTTGACTACAAAAACAACAACAAATATAATGATACCATTTTTTCTCTTCTTTTATCGTTTCATCGATGTTTTCAAGTACAGATCTCATTCTATTTTTACCGAATGACCAATTTTTCCAATCTGACATAGTATATTAAATGAATATATTATTTTTAGTTAATTCACTAACTGTTCAAGTTGTTGTATTGGTATTTCTGGTAGTTCAACATGTGACTCCCAAAAATATTTACAATATGCATACTTAAACTCAAAGTTTTCAGGATACCATTCTTCAATATATGGATGAATTTTGTTTAATATATCTTTACTAATAAGATTGTGTGATGTTTTAGGTAATACATAAGCAAGTTGTGTTTTTGCAGATACAGGATTTTTAGGTTGTTTTTTTATAAAGTCTGTTTCAAAATATGGTATAAATTTAATTAGGTCTTGTAGCAACGGAGCGTAATTATAATTATATTTCCATCGCCAATTATGGCATCCTAAACTATAATATTTAAATGTCCATTCTAATGCTTCAATATAATTTTGACAGATTTGTTGTTTCCTGGTATCGTCAATTTTCATATTAAATAATGTTTTATAATAACGTTCTTGCCAACCAACTTCAAATGGATTAATAAATTTTTCAGAAATTCTATCAAAAGAAGGTATCGAATTAAATTTTCTTTCTTTTTCCTCGGCTGTATTTGTTGGATAGAAACGTTTTTCGGATTTATCGCGTTTAATATGTTCGTGTTTTAGATAGTTTTCTTCACTTTCTGCTAATTTTTGAATAATTTTTCTCACATTTTTCCAGTATATTTTTTTACCATCAGTTAAGAATTCTTCTGTATCTCCTATTGTATTTCTATAAACATCCAATAGAATATCAATACCATTTGTTCGGATATTTATAGATGGAAAATGAGGCATAAAGTCATTACCTAAGAAGAAACAAAGGAATATATAATCATAAATTCTATTTTTTTGTAGTTCAGTAGTTACTTCTTTATTATTATTCATATCTAACGTTATTTGATTAGTTAGTAGTGGTATATCAATCATGTATAATTTATTAGGATTTAATGAAGAATCAAGTGATTTTATAAATTCGGGTGTTTCTCTGAACAGGTATATTTGATTTGTAATAGGTAAATGATTAATACTTAACATAATAAGATCCGCATCTAATCCATAAATAATTGTATTATAACCAATATGTTCTTTCGGAAAATCACGAATATAATCAAATATTTTATGCTCTCCTTCACCTGGAGGAAAAAAATTTACAATTATCTTATTGTTATTTTTAAATTCATTTGTGATACTTGCTCCCAAATTTTGCATAAATTCTGTACCCGGGGTAATTGCACTAGTGTTCCATGAATCATTTGGTTTGTTTTTAAACTTAGCATTTATTTCATTTAAAAATTGGCCTCTAGTACGTCTGGTACGCTGTTGTTCTAGTTTTGCAACAGGTGCAACACCATCAAATGCAAGAATTATATTTTTTGTGGGATTTATTTTAATTATATAGTCCTTTATTTTAGAGATAACTTCCTTTATAATATTATTTGGGACATTTGTTATTTTATTTTCCAAAGAATAGAATGCATCATATATAATAGAGTTACAATCCATATATAAATTATGCACTTCATTTAAATTTTCTATTGTTTTGATTATTTTAGTATGATTTTTAATTATATACGAGAAATAAGCTGGAATACCCATATATAATGAATAAATATGTTTCTAATAGGTTTTAATAAATGGTTAAAATTCGGTAAAATATTTTAGGAATGTATATTATGAGTCAGGCGAACATTGGGTCAAATAATAACGAAATTTATGATATAATTATACAAAAAGTTATATTTTACGAAGATGTTATTAAAAAGACATTTATTTCGTTAACAGAATATAAAAATAAGAATATAATAGGATCTAACGAAATAAATTATAGTATAAATGAATTAAATGTTATTATGGATGAGTTGAGATTGGTAGAATGTCATATTAAGGATAAAACGATGGAATTAGATGATTTGATAAATGATTTACAATTATTAAACAATAAATTATCAAATATATTGAAAATGTATGGAACAAATAGTTTAGAACATTTAATACATGTATGTTTTGGAAATGATTATTTTGATATAAATATAAATGATGAAATAGATAAATCTAAATATGAAATTTTAATAAATTATACTCATCCTTTAAGTTATAAAGCAGTAAATGATAATGAAGATTCAGATAGTAGTGCAGGAGATAATCCAATATTAGAAGATATTTATAATGCAACACATAAAACAAATTTGTATTGTTATCAGAATAGAAGTGATAATGAAAATTATAATGTAAAATTAAATACGCTAAAGGTAATAATAAAGAATAAAAAAATGAAAACATCTTTAGTTGTTATAGTTATTGTAGATACGATGATGATAGAATATTTATTAAGTAATCAATATATGTATGATATATATTATGGTGTAAAAGATAATTTACCAAGTGATGATGATTTAAATATAAGTTTATTTGATGTATTTTATAAATCGTTGTCATTAAGGGATTTTTTGATAAACACAAGGGATGATATATTTGAAGTTTATAGAGGTTACATTAATTCGATGAAAATATTTAGAAATAGACCTTTATCAAAGATAATTTCAGAATTTATAAAATCAGATTTAGTTTGTAAACGAAAAACACTAGTACAATTATTATTGGATGAGAATGATACCGAGTTTCAATACATGGCGTATTTATTATATGATACAATATCAAATGATGATAAAAATAAACCAGACACTATTGAACAAATAGCGTTATTTGATAGTCTTCCGTGGAATATAAAGGTTAAATTTAAGTGTGCTATGAAACAAACCGTAGAATATACCCATAATTTATTAAATACTGATGGAATTAATAAAGTCCCTATGGAACAACGAATATGTTTATTGAAGGTAAATGATTCGGTAAAAGAGAAGGCTATGATGAAATTAAAAGAAATTAAATCAAAATCAGATGATTCAACATCAAAAGCTAGACAATGGTTAGATGGTCTTTTAAAAATACCATTTAATATATATAAGAATGAACCTATATTTGAAGTGATGAAAAATAATATCTATATATTTAATAAATTTGTAGAAAATAATAAGGATATATTAATAAAAAATAGTTTTGATAATGTTGATAAATGCAATAATATTCAAGTGCAAGTAATTAGTAAAAAATTATTTGATAAAATTGGAATGAATAGTAATAAAATACAAATAGAAAAAATAATAGAGAAGGTATCAAAAATGAAAAGGGTTAAATTTAATGAAATGATAAAATATTTGATAAGTATGTCTGAAATAATAGATGAGAAGGATATAGAAAAATACATGGATTATAAAAAAATAGATGGTAAGAAAAAAGGTTTTTATCAAATATTAGATGTTTATTCAGAAACACCAATTATTTCGGAATTGATAACATTTTTTGATTTATTAAAGGGAGATGATATGATAATATATAATAGTTTAAATGGTATTATGAGGAGTTCATATATAGTAAATAAATATATGAAGGAATGTAAAAAGACATTAGATGATTGTGTATATGGACATACAGACGCAAAAAGGCAAATCGAACGAATAGTGGGACAATGGATAAATGGCAAAAATAGTGGTTATTGTCTTGGGTTTGAAGGTCCCCCAGGCGTAGGAAAAACGAGTCTCGCTAAGAAAGGATTGGCAAATTGTTTAAAAGATGAGAATGGTGTTTCTCGACCTTTTTCATTTATCGCGATTGGCGGTTCAAGTAATGGAACAACATTAGAGGGTCATAATTATACATATGTTGGTTCACAATGGGGAAAAATAGTTGATATATTGATGGATACAAAATGCATGAATCCCATAATATTTATAGATGAGATAGATAAGGTAAGTAGAACAGAAAGTGGAAAAGAAATTATAAGTATTTTGACACATTTGATAGATACAACTCAGAATGACGTAATACAAGATAAATATTTTTCAGGGGTAGATTTAGATTTATCAAAGGTATTATTTGTTTTTTCATATAATGACGTGAGTGTAATGGATAAAATTTTATTAGATAGAATTCATAGAATTAAATTTGATAATTTGGATTTGGATGAAAAATTAATAATTTGTAATAAATACATACTTCCTGAATTATATGAAAGAGTTGGACAAGAGGGAAATATATTATTTTCGGATAAAATATTGGAATATATAATAGAAGAGTATACATGTGAATCCGGTGTTAGAAAACTTAAAGAGATTTTGTTTGAAATTATAGGTGAAGTAAATTTAGATATATTAAGTAATGATCTGTTTGAAATGGAATTTCCAATAAATATAACAAAGGATGATATAAAGGATAAATATTTGAAGAATAGAACTTGTTTAAAAGAAACTAAAATTCATAATGAAAGTATAGTTGGTATTATAAATGGTTTATGGGCTAATTCAATGGGAAGAGGAGGTATTATTCAAATAGAAAGTTGTTTTATTCCGACTCCTGGGTTCTTAGATTTAAAGTTAACAGGACAACAGGGTGATGTAATGAAAGAAAGTATGGAGGTTGCCAAATCTTTAGCATGGAAATTAACCACCAAAGAGAGACAAGAGATATTAGTAAAAGAATTTGAAAAAGTAAAAACAAAGGGTATTCATATTCATTGTCCGGAAGGTGCAACACCAAAGGATGGTCCATCAGCAGGGACAGCAATTACAACATGCTTATATAGTTTATTAAATGATGTTAAAATAAAAAATGACATAGCTATTACAGGTGAAATAAACATGCAAGGTCGTGTGACAGCAATTGGAGGTTTAGATTTGAAAATACTAGGAGGTATAAAAGCAGGCGTAAAGACATTTTTATTTCCAAAAGAAAATGAAACTGATTTTAAAAAATTTATTGAAAAGTATGGAGATAAAGAAATTGTAAAAGATATAGCATTTCATGCGATTGAAACGATTGATGAAGCTTTATTATTTTCGTTGGAAAATAGTAATTAATTATAATATTTGTAATTAATATAGAATATGGCGATGCAATTTAATATAGAAAATTTTGTTGAGTTTATAGCAGCAATATCATCATTATTTATAGGAGCATTTTTTATATTAATTTCAATATTTAATCAGGATATTAAGGCATTTATTTATTTAGCAGGAGTATTTTTTACATATATTATTTCAGGATTAGTTTTTAGTCCATTTTTAAAAGGTTTGGTCCCTGACATATCAGAAAGATCATTTGTTTGTGATATTGTAAAGTTCCCTTTTGCAGAAACAGCAAGTGAGCCAGCTTTAAATTCATTATTTTTAGGTTTTACAGCATCATATTTAGCAACTCCTATGCTCTTATATGATCAACTTAACTATGCGTTGATGGTATTTTTTATAATGTTATTATTTTTTGATGGATTTTATAGAGCAAAATATAAATGTAACTCTATGATTGGTATATTAGTAGGAACATTAATTGGTATAGCTGGTGGTGTTGGTTGGTTTTATTTGCTTTATTCTCAAGGGTATGAAAGCTCTTTGTATTTTGGTGAAACTATGAGTAATAACGCTATATGTACACGTCCATCAGCACAAAAGTTTAGATGTGATGTTTATAAGAATGGTGAATTAGTTACCTAAATGTTTTTAATTAATAAAATAAAATTGTTTTTATTAATTAATTATTGAACCTGTGAATATTTTTTTTCATGAAAACAATTAATGTATCGGTAAATATTTTCCTATTGAAATTTTCAGACATAAATGTAAAGTTACCTTTGGTTGAACTATTAAATGTTGAAAAAAATTCATTTAATACTGTATGAAATTTTAGATTTTTATATTGTTCTAATACACCTTCATTTTGTATTTGTTTTTTTGTTTTTTTATTAACATTATTGTGGAATATAAACATAACTTTTTTTAATTCTTCGGAAGTTCTTATATTATTAGTATTTACGTTATTCATGAATATACCAGCATGTACTGCACATTCTGGACATGGTAGTCTATTACATATACCTTTTATATAGTGGATTATATCATTTCTTAAATGTACAAACTCTTCTTCTTTTATTTTTTCTGGAATACAATGGAATAAATTCCATGTAGCATGAGTCCATTCTGTCATAAAATATATAAAGAGATTTTTTTATATTAATTTACTAATGGGGGAATTATGCGAAAAGGCTGATTTTTATAAAATGTTAAATGATGATAGTGATACGGATACAGATAATAATATTAAAACGTGTCTTATATCTAGACAAGAATTAAATAATACTAAAATATCGTTACCATGTAATCATGAATTTAACTATATGCCTTTATATAATGAAATATTTAATCAAAAGAGAAAAGCATCTGTTACAGAAACAATAAGATTAAAATATAATCAGATAAAATGTCCATATTGTAGAACGATACATAATTATTTAATACCATATAAAAAAATGGACGGGGTTGAAATTGTGTATGGTGTTAATTCGCCACGTAAATATGTTTATTATGAAAATACATGTAGTTATGTATATAAAAGAGGGACAAATAAGGGTAACAAATGCACAATTCGATGTAGTGATGAATATTGTAATTCTCATTTAAAGTATAAGGATAGTGATACGGTTGGTAATACAAATATTAAGAAAAAGAAAGAAGAACCTAAGAATGAAATAGTTTCTTCTGACGGATGTGCTTATGTTTTTAAAAGAGGAAAAAATAAAGGGGATAATTGCGGTGATACAATAAAACAAAACGGAAAATGTTTATATTGTAAGAAACACGATAAATATAATTAATTTTATGAATAAAAGACATTATAAAATGATATAAAAATTATATTTATCTTAATATAAAATTATATAAATATAACTAATAAAACGAACCAATATATGTTCCTTCATTATTTTTATAATATAAGTGGTCTGTTTCCCGAAAGCAATTGTAAATAGGTCTTCCAGTTTTATAAAAAATGTTTAATTGATTTTCCCTCCATATTCGTTGTTTTATAATATGTTCTGGGGGCGGTTCTTCTTTTTTTGTTTTTTTGTTTCCTTTTTCAGGGGCGTCGTTGCTCATATATACATATAATTATTATATTATATGTATATTTATTACTAATTGTCTACTATTAAACTATCATTTTTGATTAAAAGATAATATTTTATGCAAAAACTGTATTTAATTGACGGTTAGTTTTTATAAATGTAGTACATTTTGAAATGTTTTTAATATTTTGTGCATTAATATAAGTACATGTGCTTCTTAATCCACCTAGATAATTAAGAACAGTATCATCTAAGCTACCTTTATATTTTATTTGAATACATCTACCTTCAGACGATCTATATTTGTCCATCTTTCCGTAATGTTTTTTCATAGCAGTTTCACTACTCATTCCGTAAAATTCTTTATATTTGATACCATTTTTATCAATAATTTCGCCAGGGTTTTCATCATGTCCTGCGAATTGACCTCCGATCATTATGAAATCAGCACCACCAGCAAACCCTTTGGCTAAATCTCCTGGGCATGTAATTCCACCATCTCCAATAATAAAACCGTTGGTACCATGTGCAGCATCTGAACATTCCATAATAGCTGATAACTGGGGCATACCAACACCAGTTTGTGTTCTAGTAAGGCATGCGCTTCCTGGTCCAATACCAACCTTTACAACATCAACTTTGCCATTTAAAATAAGCTCTTCTGTCATTTCACGTGTAACTACATTTCCTGCAATAATAATTTTTTCAGGGAATGTATGTCTAACCTTTTTACAAAAATCAACGAGTTTTTCCATATATCCGTTTGCAACATCAATACATATGAATTTAACAGGAATTGCTTCAACAATTTCTTTTATTTTTTCAAAGTCTGATTCAGAAATTCCTGTTGATATCATAAAATAGTTAGGGTCTAAACCCCTATTTTGCATATCTATAAAATTATCTACACTATAGAATTTATGAAATGCAGTTATAATATGATGTTTACTTAGCACTTTATATACGTCATATGTACCTACAGTATCCATATTAGCGGCCATAATAGGAACACCCTTCCATTTTTGTTTTGAGATAGGGAAAAATATTTCACGTTCAATTTCTACTTCAGATCTAGATGATAACTTGGAACGTTTTGGTCTAATTAATACATCGTTAAAATCTAATTTAATATCTTCTTCGATTTTCATATACAATATTTTGTGCGTCTGTTTTAATATCTTTAATTATAACATATTAAAAATATATATTACTATATTAATATGGAGACAAAAGAACAATTAGTAAAGACTATAAAAGGATGGGTTGAGATTGACAACAAAATGCGTGAATTAGCCAAACAACAAAAGAAATTGAGAGAGGATAAAAAGGATATTACAAAATCCTTAGTTGATGTTATGAAATCGAATGAGATAGATTGTTTTGACTTAAATGATGGACAGTTAGTATATTCTCAAACCAAAACAAAGGCACCATTAAATAAAAAGAATTTAGCTACAATATTAATGGGATATTTTGGAGAAAATAAAACGGAACAAGTAGAGGATTTAACAAAGCATCTTTTAGAAAATAGAGAAGAAAAGGTTCGTGAAAACGTTCGTAGAAAGATTGATAAAAAGAAATAATTTATAAATACAACTTCTATTACATAGTCATATATAATAAAACTGCTTTAAATAAGTCATTTCATTATTAATAAAAAAATTGATTAATTTTATATATTAAATTTAGAATCTATATATATAAAATGGCGCCTATTATTTTATCAATAGAAGGCAATATTGGTTCTGGGAAATCAACAATCTTACGGTATTTACAAGATAATAATAAAGGGAATGATATAATATTTTTAAAAGAACCTGTAGATAAATGGTCGGATATTAAGGATGAACAAAATGTAACAATATTAGAGAACTTTTATTCTGATGCAAAACGACATGCTTTTATGTTTCAAATAATGGCATTTGCCACTAGATTGCAAGCTTTGAAGGATGCAATTGATGAAAATCCAAATGTAAAAGTAATAATTTGTGAAAGGTCGATTTTAGCAGATAATAAAGTTTTTGCAAGTATGCTTCACGATGACGGCGTAATTGATAAGATGGGGATAACTATTTATAATACTATGGCTGATAATTATTTTAAAGATTATCCATTAAGTGGTATAATATATATAGATGCAGATCCTGATGTTTGTTCTAATAGAATTAAGAAGAGGAATAGAGATGGAGAGGATAATATAGGGATTGATTATTTGACAAGGTGTAAGATATATCATGATAAATGGTTATTACAATACAGAAATTATTCAATTGTTCCAGAAATTAGAGACGAAACATCGTTGTTACATATTAAAACAAATGAAGATTCTAATTTTGATAATAGTGATATATCTAAGAAATGGTTATCTGAAGTTCGTTGTTACATATATTCATTCTTATAGATAACAATTACCTCATCATAGGATAATGACCTTTTTCTAAATAGTCAGATACTAGTTTAGTATAGTCGCTAGATGATTTTTCATAGCAATATGGAATTAAACTATGAATACATGCCTGACAAGAAGCACAACAAAATAAGCAAGATAAAAAACTGGAAAATTTAAAATGTTGGTGATATGTCATTTTATTTTCCCGTGGATGTTTTAAAAAAATACAATCTATATAATCCATTATATATTATATAGATACAAATAATTATTTGAAGTACACACCTTCTTTGATAGTATATTTATTTCTATCGTCTTGATTATTTTCACATTGCGATCTTATTTTACAATAACACGCTCCGCATTTACCATTTAAACGTGATCTTCTTCCATCATTTTTTTTATGTTGTAAAGCACTAAGTGAGAATTCATCAGCATAATTATGGTGATAAGTTTTTTTCCCAATTACGTCTACTGATAAAGTATTGTAATGAAAAAAGCTAGAGCATACGTAATCATCATGAAACCATGTTTCTTTTCCTTCTGGTTCTATAGATAACATTTTTTCGGTCCAGTTTATAAGTTTATCAAACCAAGAACCTTTAATACTATAACCATCAGCACCATATGCTAATTTTAACTTTTTACCCCCTTCTATTATTTCTAGATGTCCAGTATATACTTTTTCATTATCTTTGGTTATTAATTCATTTAAACGTTCAATAAAATAATTCTGATATGATCTATCGTCATCACAAACAATAAGATGTGTATTATCTAAATTGTCTTTTTCTAATTCTTTAATTTTTTTAATAGGTACGATATATTTAGTAGCTGGTCCATGGTCAATTTCTGATTCAATAAATTCAAACATAGTATTGCTTTTATATTTTTCAAACATACTAGTATCAAATTTTTTATCTGGAAAACGAACATAATTTTTACAATATGTTACAAATACTTTTTCAGGTAATTTTTTTTGGTTTATAAATGAATTTAAACATTTATCAAAATTATTTTCTCTACCAGGTATGCATGTTATACCAACATATATTTTTAGTGGTTCATCTTTGTTTTGAGGAGCCATAGTATAAATATATATTTTTATTTTATATATTTATCTTATTTATATTAAAATTGATTAGTTATTTAAAAAATTGTTTTATAGTATATTAAATTATGAAGTATATATCTCAAAAAGGAGAAGATGGTTTTGGACATCAGGTATTAGGTATGATGTCTATAATATCTTTATGTTCAGGGGAACTAGAATATGTTCCTTATTTACATGATGGTAAATTTGAACATGTTTCTAGTGATGAAAAATTAGAATTAAAATCATATATGATAAAGTTTTATCAAGTTTTGGGATTTGAAATTCCATGTGATTATAGTAAATTTCCCCCTAAAAGAGTTGTTTCTAGAAATAGAAATAATTTTAATTATGAAGCAACAAATGATCTCGATTGGCCAAATCATACACATGTATTTGATAATGCATGGAGTCAAGATAATATTGGTAACAAAGTATTTAAGTATGATTTTTATAAAAGTTTAACAAATGAATTATTAATGAAAAGTAATTTTAATAATGATTATACAAATATTGTTATACATTTACGAGGTGGTGACGGCGATACAAGACATTTTGGAACAAGACAAAATATGTCAATATTGAACAAAGTAATAAGAAAATTGAAAGAAAAATATTCAAAATGTATGTTTAATTTTCATACAAATAATGAAACAGTAAATGAACAATTATTAGTTGATATTTCACCAGAAAATTACATAATATATGGTAAAAACACACATGTTTTATTCTCATTTTCACAAATGATTAATTCTGATGTTTTACTTGTTGGAGATAGTTCGTTGTCTATAGCAGCTAGTTATGTTAATAAAGGAATTGTATTGGTTCCAAGTAAATTAACATGTGCAGAGAAAAAAGATATTGATATCCATCCATTAAAAGGAAATGAAAATGCGATAAGTTTTGAAAATTATATATCTACATAGTTTATGATTTTAGAAATGTCGTTGAATATATTATTTTTTGTCTTTTTAATTGTTATAGTATTAACAATATTATTTTATCTGGCTGGTTTAATATTACAATTTTTATTTCATTATAAATTATTAAAATTAAGTTTTATTTTATATAATGAGAAGTGTTTACAAAATTTTTTACAAAAATATAGTGATTATTATTTAGTTATGAATATGATATCAGGAGATAAAATAAAGGATGTTAAGATAACTAACAGTTATGAAAATCAATTAGAGGGGATAATTGAGTATTCAAAATGTTCGGGTGAAAGGGGTGCTTTATTAAGAGGAAAAATAAAGAATATAGAATTATCAGACATGTATATAGATTATAATAATTGGAAAAAAATAGAGAAAAAACTACGTTTGCCTGTTGATATGGAACGATATATATCAAAGTTTATTGCTGATAAAGAATGTAATTGTGATAAAATAGAAAGTTCAGATGATATAAAGTATTTTGATAATGTATGACTGATTTATTTAAAATATTATTTGCTGGCGTAATGTTAATTTTAGTAAATATAGTAGTACTTAAGGTGTTTCCTGGTTTTAATATTAATTTTAATGGTTTAGATATGTATATATTATTTTTTAACGTATTGTTTGTTTTATATATAATATTGCCTCAAAAGGTGGGTACAATCTTTAATGATTTAGGGAATAAGTAAAAGAATAAAATAATAATTATATTATATGGTTTGCAACGGTTTTGTTAGAATAAAATATCATGGGAGATATGGAAATAAACTATTTATATATTTTATGGCTAGGTTATATGCTGAAGAACATAATTTAAACCTACAAGATAATATTAATGATACTTTTTTTGAAATAACATCACCTAAGGATTTTGGCAAATATTCAGGCGATGATCTAAAAACATATACTTTAAACGATTCTAAGATAAAAGATAATAACTTACCATATTATGGAAAAGGTATATATGTTTTTGATGGATTTTTTCAAAATGAAGATATATTCTATAAAAATAAAGAAAAATTATTAAGTTATATAAATTTAAAATATGACAAGAAAGATAATTTTACAATACATGTTAGATTAGATGATTATTATTATCCTAATAAACGACATTTAATAATAAGTATAGAGTATTATATTTATTGTATAAAAAAATATGCTAATAATTATAAAAATATATATATTATTTGTGATAAACTAAGATATGATTGGGAGAAAACATATATGTTTGAATTAATAAAACAAATTAAATTATTAAATAAAATACCAATTTATACAGAAAATTCACTTCAGAATGACATTATAAATATACTACAATCAAATTATATAGTAACATCAAATTCTACATTTTGTTTTTGGGCTGTATTTTTCTCCAACCCTGAAAAAATAATTTTATTTCCTTATGTAGGAATAGATGTTTTACCTAATAAAACAATTAAAGAATGGGCAAATAATCCAAAAATATTTAAATATAGTAACGATAACAAATTTATAACTACATTTGAATATAGTAATGATGTTATTGATTATTTTCAAAATATGTAATAAATGTTATATTTTTATCATTTAGGAAATAAGTAAAATATTTAAAAAAATTATATTAACATATATTAGGTGTTTGACCTCATAATTTTTGTGTTTAATTAACTAACTTTTTTATATTTACAGGCTTTGCCATTATCTAAGAATATTGCAGCATTTGCTGAGGCACCCAATTATATTAAACTTTCTTTTCATTTCTTATATTTATGTTTTATTAGGGATAGCCAATGATGTATGCTGTAATATTCATTACAGGGGGACGCATTTAAAAATTAAATGTTTATTTGTTTTATATTATTATTAATACAATACTATAAAACCATTTAAAGGTATAATATACATTATATTGGGAGCATAGGTGCCATCCTGAAAGGCGCCTCGTGACATTTAGGTTTTATCCACGTCACTCATCATATAATAAAGTAGACATACTTATTATATCACACTATATCACTATATGGTGTATTATACCACATAGTGTATCTGAAATTACAATACTTAATGCTTTATATTGGTTTGTAATAATATAAAAAATTGATTTAATATTAATTCTTTATATTTATTTAAAGATAATGGAAAAACGTGTAGAAGTTAAAGTTTCTAATTATATTAATCAATTTAAGGAAGATGTTAAAGTAAAGATGACAGAATTGGGGATGTTAAATATTACTAATAACAACATTTCTTCTGATTTACTTTGTTACATATTTGATTATCAAAGTTTAGATTGGGAAAAGGAAGATTTTACTAGAAGAAAGAGAGTAAAAAATAGTGTCCCCGCAATAGATAGATGTATGGCAAAACGTGCAAACGGAGAACAATGTACGCGAAGGAGAAAAGACGGATGTGAATATTGTGGGACACATTCTAAGGGGATACCACACGGTCAATTTGAGATAAATTCAAATGAGATAAATCATAATAAGATTATTGAATTAACTGTACATGACATAAATGGAATCATGTATTATATTGATAGTGATAATAATGTATATAATCAAGCACATGTATTGAGTGAAAAGGTAAATCCAGACCGTGTAGGTAAGAGAGTTAAAAATGAAGATGATACATATTCTATTATATTTAATTAATATCTTTTAGATTATACTTTATTACATACCCATTCAAAACTTATAATATCAATAAATTTTTGAAAATACTTATTCCTTTTATTTTTATTTTTGAAGTATGTCTGATTTATATTAATAATATCTGTGTATAATGGGTCAAAATAACATTCAGCACAAACTAAGAATTCATTCGTTCTTCCGTATTTATGATTGAAGCATATATGCTTTTTACATATTTCACATCTGAATAATCCACATAAACTACAAGTATAAACATAACAATAAGGATCAGCAGGAACAACAGATGTAAGTTTATTAGGATATGAAACAGCGGTTCTTCTTGTATCTTCCATTTTTTATTTTATTTAATTTATATATTTTTAATTAAATAAAATCATTTTTTTATAATATAAAATTTTATTTAAATGAAAACGATGTTGAATTATATAATAAATTCATTTTTGTTTATATTCTTTTCTCTAATCGTGTGTGTAAGTGTGTATCATATAGGGGTAAAAGAATGGGCAAAGTGATGGT